>Ga0325410_1001874_pt1 | contig 23428 bp, 18 predicted proteins | sample PopdelMetagenome_16_FD_206182 | JGI IMG/M metagenome (GOLD analysis project Ga0325410, IMG submission 206182) | Populus deltoides microbial communities from Bellville, Georgia, United States - Xylem-PdIQD-R3 | ecosystem: Host-associated > Plants > Phyllosphere > Stem > Wood/Secondary xylem...
GTATGTTTATACAATGGCACGTAGAAGAAAGAAAGCTTCATTTTTCAGAATAAGAAACTTGATTGGTCAGGCCTTAAACATACCTCTTGTGTTCCAACTTCTATCTTCATAAGAAATTTCTTCTTTTAATATTTCTGTTTTGAGTTTTAATCCTAAAAGACCAACACCACATTTTTATCAGCTTGAATTTCCAACAATGTAAAATAGTCTCGTCTGTTACACAAGAAATTTGTTGATATCCTATGATCGAACCTTGGTATGCTGCTGTAACCCTCTACTACTCTAGATGAACTTTCACGTCACTTTGTTAATATATACAGTAGTTCTGATCCATAGAATATGCAGGCAGGCATCGTAGATGATTTTCAATCTGTCGCTCTCCTGGTCGAACTTCACCATGAAGAATCCATGTCCCACAATTGGAATTCCAAATACAACCTTCTATTTCTATCTCAGAATATATAAATACGCAGTCCCGCTTCCTACTATAAAAGACAAAAATCTAAGATGCTCACTTACCAAGTATAAAATCCAGCAACTCTCACTCAAAATTTCAAATAGCATTTTGCACTGCCACTGCCCTTCTTCAGTAGATCAGTAGAGAACAATCCAATGGCAGAGATAAATAATGATAAAATAGTGCCATTGCCTTGTGCAGTGGAGGAACTGATAGACAAAATCTGTAGGGAGCAGGATCGAAGGCCGCTAGAAACCAATACGAGGTCGACATTGGCTTCGTTAGGGGAAGAAGTTGCTTTAAATATTCTCCGGAGAATTTCTGGTCAAGAGATTAGAAAAAGTTTTGACGGTTTCGTTCTGCACTTGGCCAAACAGTGCTCTCCTAATATCAATGCTTCTTCTTCTTCCCCCAACATGCACTCCTCCCTCTCCCCATCTCCTCAACAACCCCAGAATCGTACAAACACCCGTTTACTGATGAATTCTCAAAGTAATGTACTTTTTTTTTTTCATTTCGAAATGGTAATCATCACTGTTTAGAAAATTTTGCTGTCCGTGAAGGTCAAAGATGCAATTCAGGTTCTGGGTTGATGTTTTTGTTTTTCCTTCCGTGGGGGCAATAATATAGGTGATTCTGGTGGTCAATCTCCAACTCCATTGAAGCTTGAAGGCTCATCAACCATGGATTCACAGAGACAGAGAGGAAGTGAGTCTACAACCAGTCAACATTTGGTGGCTTTGGGAGAGCTTGAGTTTAGAAAAGCCTTTCTTATCTTAAATTACCTTGGAGGGTAAGCTTTTCTTTGCTTTGTGGTTTCTTGTGTTTTGCTAGCTGCTTGGTTGATAAGGCTTAATTTATTCTCAAAATATCTACAGAAAGAATTTGGAAGAGGTGTTATCCGCTGATCAAATTAGGGGGTATAAGAATTTGCCAATGAGAGAATTTGAGTCAGAAATTTGGGACGCTTTTGGATTTAGGAGAGATTATATAAAGGAAGAAGATCGTGTCAAGGTAAATATGTCATAATACTATCTGAATGATTTGCGTGCTGGAGTCGCGGGTATGTAGTGAATGTGTACGTGTAAATTGCTTATCTAGAATTGTAACTGATTATAATCCACTGTTTTTATTATTATTATTATTTGTTGCTATACTGCAGAATCTTGATTGGGATTCTGGGAAAGCTCACATCTATCATTGTCATGTTGATCCGGATGGAGGTTATAGGTTCAAGGTTTGAATTTCTCCTTAATCACATGCTTATGCATACATGATAAAGAGAACCATCAATTGTTTTTCTCTCCTGAAAAAAAAGAAAAAAGAAAAAAGAACCAAAAACATGCTGGTGATTCATGATCAAATATTTTCTATTCTGGAAATTTTGAATTTGGATGCTTTTTTCCCATTCAACTTTATGCTTGTATTATCATGGTTAATTTGTGTTATCAATTGTATGAAATTCGCTCGTAGTTGGACCTGTATCAATTCTTTTATTGCAGATGTTGATAACATGAAATGCTCCTTTCCAAGGGTTCGGAAACAATTATGTTATTTATTGTGATATCCTACTGTTGCTTATTGATTACTGAGAGAAACTATTGATGTGTTTTTACTGTAAGAAGACACAATTTTTGGGTTAGCATTCTCATAGTCATTAAAATTATTTCAGGGACCTTACCTCTCCAAGCTGAGAAATGTCCTGCAAAGGACCTTGGGAGATGACAATATCTTGATGGTAAAGTTTGAGGAGTTGAAAGATGAGAGATATTCAGTGAGCAGTTCTCTGGATAATTATTTTGCCAAGTACAACAAGGTTCTTAGAGAAGGGATTCATGTTGGTTTGCGTTGTTACCGCTTTTTTGGTTAGTCTATAGATTGCTTCTTGTTTGATGAATATTGACTTTTGGATGACCCTTTTTGAGACACTGCATTCTATATTAATAACATACATTATACACTTATAAGCATAAGATTAAGATAACTATCGTAGGATATTTGTTCCTTGTGCAGGGGAGTTAACTTTGTACAATGCATTTAAATAGATAATTGTCAAAATCTCTATAAACGAACTTTTACTTTCCTATGTTGTTATATTCTAAGTCCTTTTGGTGTAACGAGATACCAGTGCAAGTCAAATATTTTTCCTTTCTTGTTTCTGTCCTTCAATGATAAGGCATTAGCTCATCATCTCAGTATGATCTGTAACATGCATTTCAAGAACTGTTTGTCATTGGGCCTTTGTAATAGATAGCTAATGGAGTCTTATACAAACTCATCTTTAAGAAGAAAAGATTGTTTTCGATCCATGCTCTCAGATTCATTGCAAAATTGGTTAGTTTCACTTGTTTTGTAATGAAATCAAGTATTCCGACCATTTGTATCATAGTTTCACCTCTAAAAGTAGATATTTGGGCAAAAACTGTCACTTATATGTGTCACGGTACTGTGGCAGGTGATATTGTGTCGTACATGGTCTTCTGAACATCTTTTGTTAGTTTTTGAATCCTTCTAGGATAATCATTTCGTTCAACTGACATTGGTTGTTGACCGTTGTTGACCAGTGTTTAAAGACGGAGGCAAAGAAGAAAAAAAGAAAGACCCAACCACTTCTCCTGTCAAGTGTTTTTTCGTCCGCATGGAGTCTGTTGCATCGATTGATAATCAAGATAATATTTTGAGCAGGAAAACAATCCGTCAAGCTAGATCTGTTTTTATGCATGTGGACAATTTGTCCAGTTTGTCCAACTACATGGCTAGGTTGGTGACACTATGATCTCCCCTCCCCCATATTTGAGAACCATATTTAAACATGCTCTGTTAGCAATTTGAGATTAACATTCTTTGAAGAGACTCAGGTTTTCGCTGATTTTGTCAAAGACCATGAATCTGGAAGTTGATTTATCCTCTGTAGATATCAAGACAATAGATGATGAACCATGCCGGGTGCGATTTATATGTTGATTTGTTTTCTTTTTTTTCAAAACATGGCTTGTTATTTGCTAGGTATGTGTGGACATACACAGATTATTGCCTGTTTGTCTATTCAATTTGCTGTTCTTTTTTATGTTTTTGTTGTTGCAGGATAAAGATGGTAATGCTGTTCACGGTACAGATGGGAAACCTCTTATACATACAGATGGAACTGGGTTTATATCTCATGATTTGGCTTTGAAATGCCCAAAGAATCAAGTCAAAGGAACTTGCCTCCAAGCTTCCAATATTGAGGTTTGTGGTTAATAGTTTGATTTCATTGTGCAATATGTTAAGTAAATTCTATTTAAAGAAGGACAAGTATCATTTTCTCTAAATTAATATGAACATAGAAGTTTGATGATCATACTTTAGCTTTTATAATTTAATGTTTTGTTTTGTGTGTGGTAACCACCCACTTTAAGTTTGACAATGATCCATTGATAATCAAAATTCTAACTCTAGGAAAAGAAATAGAAAGAAAATGGGTGAGTCAAATAAATGAATATCTTCTCTTTATGTTTTCCACAAACTATTTTTCATTGAAGCTTGTTTCCAGTCATTGAAAATTTCCTTTTCCTGACCCTTTTGTTGCACGCACGCACTGGTATCCATGGCATTGTCAAAGAATAGTTCTTCCAACACAAGGTTAACCAGTGGAACTTTCACATTATTATTAGTAATTGCTGAATAACTGAGAATAAAAACTATCTCATTGCTTCTACCATGTAGGAGCTCACTAGAGGGGGGTTGGTTAAATAATTTAGATGTTAACATGTTTGTTCACTATTTTCCTTTTATGATGTGTATGCTCGATCTCATTCATCAGATTTATAGCATTATGTTTACTTATGATTTATCCCATCTGTTTTTTTTTTTTTACTTTCCCTAGAACTGATACTGATTCTTTTGTGAGTATATAATTTATGGAGGCAATGTTTTACCTCTTTGCTGCTTTCTTCCATCCATATGTTGATGTTTTTTGTTTTTGGATAAACAGAACTTTTCATGTTTTGGCTCATTTGTTTTTTCTCCCTTCACTGCTAGAGATTACGTGTTCATAATGAAGTCATGGAGCAAAATCCAGAATGTCTCTATGGGGATCCAGTATGTGCATCTCAGTCATTGCTAGTTTCTCTGGTTTTAAAATTCTATTGTTTATTTGAGGACTTGGAATCAATTATCTTTTCATTTCTTTTTTCAAGCCTTTGCTGATCCAGTTTCGTCTCTTCAATAATGGTAGAGCTGTCAAGGGAACTTTCCTTGTGAATAAGAAGGTATGGTTTTGGAATTTTTTTGTATTCCATTGAAATAATAATGAGTTGATTTTTTGGATTGATATCCTCTCGTGTTCTTTTGCATCATGTTTTGTCATGTTCGTGAGATCTAAACTATTAAATTCAAAATGAATGGGCATTATTTTAATGCATGTTAAAATGATTATTATTATTTTTTTTTGCTTCACCAAATCTAGATCATTAAATTCAAAATTAATGGTGACATTTGGAACTTGATTGGTTATATTCCCTTGGGAACACGAGAGGATCCAAACATTACTTTTTTGTCCATATTTAAGGTTCATTGAAGCTAGTCTGGTACAATGATGATTTTAAAATTTGAGAGAATTTTCACATGTCGATACAGTTGATGTACTATCTCTGAATCATACGAGGTTTCTAAAACTTTGAAGATTATTGGATCTTTAGTTTGATGCATAGGAGTGATTGTAATTTCTCTTTTTTCAGAGAAGTAAGGGCTTTTGATGTAAGATTATTAGGGGTGGAGAGGGAATTGAACCAAACAATCTATATGCAGGTGAACTGAAGCTGTCCAAATGACCAAAAGTTTCTAAAAGAAAGTACATCATATGAAATCACATACTATCTATTTATCTACTTTGGGACAATAAATGTTTGGTTGAATAACTAGCAATTATGGTTCCATCGCTGTCAGAATGGAACAATTTCCTTTGAGGCTGGAGGGGTACGAAGCTAAACTGATGACCTTGTGAACATGATGATTGCAAAGTTGAATATTATGCAATTTATATTCACACTCCCCTTTTGAATGCTTTGATCTACTTCAATTTTCTGCCACAAAACTTTCTTTTCTCACCACTATTGCCTCCATTTCTGATCTAAATTGCATACAACTCTATCTGCATCAGCAATGTAGTTTGGGTTGATATGACCTTTGAATTGAAATCGGTGGACCTTTATGCCAGATTTTTCTGTTATGACATGACATATTAATAAATCATTCACATTACTTCAAGAAGAAAGTTTTGAAATCCAATAACTGGTGGGATATTGATGGTCCCAGCCAGAGTTTGTGGATAACCTGGTTCCTATCTAGCTAATTTCTTTCTTAATTTGTTTGTGTTTCTGATATCTGATTATTATTTCCATGTTTTTTTGTAGCTTACTCATCAAACTCTGCACGTAAGGCCTTCTATGATTAAGGTTGAGACGGATTCAAAACTATCAAATACTTTTTCAAAAAATTCATTGGAGATAGTTGGAACCAGGTAGTTATGATTTTTGTTCTTTATTATTTCCTGCTTGTATGTTCTCTCAGTTGATGTTATGTTTTGGTTTCTAACTGAACAACAGAAGTACCATAATAATACAAATTTTTTTATTGTAAGCTACAAAACTTGATATTCTGTTCAGTAGTTGGACATGAGTTTTTGCAGTTATGTTTGAAAGAAGCTGCCAGCAAGCTGGACTGGCTTGGAAGCATTGTGATGTATCTTGATAAATAAACTTACTGATATAGAGAACCCAATGCTCTGCTTTTTCTGCCAGTAACTATGATTTATCCAATGAAAGAAAAATGTGGTGACATTTCTTACTTTCCATCTCGCAGCTGTCGACCAAAGAAAACGTTCCTTTCGAAGAATTTAATTGCACTTCTTAGCTATGGTGGTGTTCCAGAAGAGTTTTTTATGGGAATATTGAATAATGCTCTGGAAGATGCCCGTGGCATTCTCTCAAACAAAAATGCAGCTCTACGAGGTAGTTTCCTTGATAAGAAGTGTTTGTTTTAGGTTTTCCTTCTGATTCTGGTTTCTTCTTTGAAGGTTAAACTGGTCAGCAATGCCCTTGATTATACATCAACTTCTTCTGTTTTGCTATTTCTTTGTGGATCCTTGCCTGACTATTTCAGAAAGGATTTTTATGCTTTATTATCTTTTATTTTATTTTCATGGATTTTACTCTTTTATGACTTATTTTAATCTTCTCAGGAGGTGGTTTATAATGATTATTCTGGTGTTCCTCTGTTGAGTTGGTTATTCATTGATTTATTTCTCTATATTTGTGTGTTAATTTATTTTTTATTCTCAATGTTTCCAACTCCTATTAAGTAACTGTAACAAAAGTTTTTCTTTGCACTGATCAGTTGCACTTAATTATGGGGATATGGATGATAACATTGTTGCAACAATGATTGGCTGTGGGATTCCGCTAGAAGAACCGTATTTGCAACATCGTTTGTCAATACTGATGAAGGAAGAAAAGAAGAGTCTGAAAGGAGGAAAATTACCTGTGCCTGAATCATATTATTTGATGGGGACAGCTGATCCAACTGGACTCTTGGAGAGTGATGAAGTTTGCATAATACTGTACGTTTGTTATTGGCATGTTTCTTTACTATTAATGTGACAAATATATACATACACATTAGCATTTAACTAGCCGGATTTGAAAATCACAAGATTTGTTCTATGCCTGGCTATTATGTATGTGCATAGTTTACCCCTACACACACCCCCATAGTTGCAATTTTGGATTGAAGCTATCAATGTAATTATGAGATGCTTTCTTTCTTGATGGAAAACATGCAGAGATTGTGGACAGGTTTCAGGGGAGGTATTAGTCTATCGGAATCCAGGTTTACATTTTGGAGATATACATATTTTAAAGGCTACATATGTAAGGGAGTTGGAAGATTTTGTTGGAAATGCCAAGTATGCTATATTTTTCCCATGCAAAGGACCACGGTCTTTGGCAGATGAGATGTCAGGTGGTGATTTTGATGGTGACATGTTTTTTGTGTCAAGAAATCCTCAGGTCAGTGTTATTTTCTCGGTCTCTACAAGAAACTAAGCGTATTGGAAGAATATCCCTTTTACTTATTTATTTTATTCCATTTAGGAAGGAAAGAAAAAAAAAATTTGCTGTGTGTGTTTGGGAGATGTTTTTAGGAGTCAGGTTCTTCAGCCATTCTCTTATTTCCATTTATTTGTGTAAGTTTAGTTATTCCTTTATTCTGGAACATCTTATTACCTCATTTGGGTATTCATCTCATATTCAGGTAGTGCTTTCAAAAAACGAGTTGTTAGTTTATTCTCGCATCTCTTTCAAGTGACGTCAAACCTTCAGGACCTCAGGACCTATTCAGTAGCAGAAACTGAGGCTATTAATAGGATCTCCTTTTCAAGTTACCAAATTTGGAAAACTCATCTAAGATGCTTTCTCAGTTTCAATTGTTTCACAAATGAAGAACAAGGATGTGATATGCTAGGATTATTTTGTTGTTCGGTCTTTTCATATTTGATTAAAGTTGATTTTTTATTATATAAATATAATAAAATTTCTCTTTTTTTTTAATGAGGTAATGAGTAGAAGAATTTTTGAGAATATTATTTAAGTAAAAAGTTAAAATGATATGCAAATAGAAAAAAGATTTAGAGCATTGTTTCTTGACTATTCTCTCAATTTTCTATTGAAACAACTATGACATAGACTGCTTTTTTAAATGAAAATTTTGTTTCCACTTCATTTTAACTTTTTACTAGTGTCTCTGAGGAATAATTATAGCTAGTGTCTGTTAAAGTGACAAACCATCACTGCTTTTATAGTGATAACCTACCGGCATCTGGCAAATAAAACCTCTAGAAACTGTTGCTTTTAATTTGTTAATTCTACCATGTTTACTGATGATGGAACCTTTTTACGTATATTTTCCTTCACTCCTTATGGTGCATCTCTTTGAGACTCCTTCATGTGTATGTCATTTCATGTGCTTGAATTTTATTTCATACCAGTGATCAACTGAGAACTGTTTGTATGTCTTTGAAAGTTCAGTCTTGTGTAAATAAATTTTTAAGTTCTGTTCCTAATTGAGTGGAATATGTATAGTTTCCAAAATTAATCATTTGCACTCTGTTATCTCTTCAGCTTCTGGAAAACTTTAAACAAACGGAACCTTGGACACCTTCTACTTCAACCCCTAATGTGCCTAACAGAAAACCAAGTGAATTCTCTGATGAGGAGTTGGAGGTTGAGCTTTTCAAACTATTTTTGAGGAACAGGTTTCAGCCAAGGTAAACACTTGATTGCATAACATGATAATCTTTTGCAACCAGCCAGCCACAATGCTTCATTTTTGTCCATCACATGTCTCTCTCGTTTTTAGTGTTGATTAGAAAAAACAATTTTTTTTTGAATTAGGATGCTACACTTGTGCCCGCTGATCTCAATATATGAATTTATTTATTGATAGAATATCACATTAGTGATGTAATGTTGAAATTGTACCTTATTTCTTGAGTTATATGGGTTGTTCACCCCTTTGAAAAGGTCCAAGTCTCAAGCAGTTCTTGCTCTGGGGTTTGAAAATTTGTTTTCATACTTGTATGAAAGATGAAAATCTACTATGCTAGCTTAGGTTAGAGTACCCGTTCCTAAGCCTGGATAAAAGAGTAGGGTTGGGGTAGGTTTACAGCCAGCATAAAACTGTCATTTCTATGGTATGGGTCCTTTTGATCTAAACTTGTATGAAATATAAAGGCATGTAATCTATTTTAGTTATGTAGCTTCATCACCAAGTTCAATGCTTCAAAGCTTTTGGCTACTTTCAGTTTCACTGTGGGGGTGGCAGCGGATAGCTGGCTGGCAATGATGGATCGGCTTCTATCATTGGGAAATGATTGCACAGAAGAGATAGCTTGTGTGAAAAAAAATATCAATCTGTTGATTGATATATACTATGATGCTCTAGATGCTCCAAAGAAAGGTGGAGAAAAGGTTAGTTTTCCAACCTTACTGGCTGTCAAATGTACACTAACTAAAGTTTTCTTATTTCTTCTAAACTGGATGAAATGAATTATGGGTTAAATTTACTTTAAGATGATCACTTGTCCCAATATTTTTGTGAACATGGCAAAGAAGATCGAATTCCCTGATGCCTTAATCTGCAAGCATTCTGAACTTCTAAGTTTCTGCTTCTTGATATAGTATGAAGATCAGCTTTACCAATTTCATGTGCTTTAAAATATTATTTAGTTCCAATTGCATATTCATTCTCTGGAATCTGCACATGGCATTGAGGGTTGTGGCATTAAAGGTGGTTGATGAGTTTTTGAAGACTCATATTCATACTCAAAGGAGATGGACAAATCTTAACTCTGCACATTTTTAGCACATTTGTTGATTGTTTCTTTTCCTTTGATGTAAATCAGAAAAATTACTATAAATGTTTTTCGGTGGTTGAGGAATAAAAAGCACTGAATATATGCAGAATGGCTATTCTTCTAATGAGCAAATAAAATGAAGATTACCAAATACTCAGCCATATGAAGGGATTTGATGTGTAGAAGTCACAAAGTTTATGTTCTTGGTGATTATGTGTATGGATAAAGATATTATAATTTGCATTATTCTTGAGGAATCTAGTTTGGGGTGGTTTCTTTGATGATATTCAATTTGAAGTAATTTATTAATATTTTGAAATCAACAAGACTTTTTCCTACTCTTAAACAGATTGAAGTTCCAGAAGATTTGAAGGCAGAGCTGTTCCCTCATTTTATGGAAAAACACGAAAAGAAAACTTATCGATCAACTTCCATATTGGGAAAAATTTATGATAAAGTGAAAGCATATGAAGATATGGATCTGTCATCAAATGGTGAGGGTTTTATGAATCTAAAGATTGAAGCTATGAACCTCATGTGGTGGTTAAGTTTCTCAGGACATGAAAATTATTTGAAGATTTTTTATTTATTTTTTTTAGCATTTACAAATATTATCATTAAATTGAGTTTTATTGATGCTTTTTCAACCTGTTAGATGTTTGGAAACACCCTTGCTTTGACGGTGAGGTTCACGAGTCGTACCTTGTGAAGTGGAAGGGACTCTACGGTCAATACAGGACGGAGATGCGCAATGCTCTCCAGGCTGGTAAAGAGAAGAACAACGAGGCTGATGAAGTCATAAAAAAATACAAGAAGGTCAGTATATTATTTCTTGTATGCTTTATTAATCCTTTCCTATTGAAATAGTGTGGGTGCTGCTACCTCTTGCTTCCAACTCCGCTGACTTATCATCGTCTCATATAGATCTTATATGAAGCTGCGGAATTTAATTTGAGCAAACGAAGAGATGAGGAAATCTTTGAGGAGGCCAGGGCTCTATATCAGGTTGCTTACAATCATGCCAAGAGGCAAGGAAGTGTTGGAAAATGCGGTTTTGCGTGGAGAGTCGCTGGTTTAGCTCTTTGCACGCTCTACGTTTTGAAGAAGCAAGAAGAAAGACCTATGATATGTTCACCATCTGCTCTCAAAGGGATTTTGTAGTTAAGGCTAGAAATGTTGTAATAAAGATTTATGGCAATAGAATGGATAAGTGTATTGTACGTCAGGAATGCGATATGTTGCAGCCTAACAAGTGCTTAATCATTTATCTTATCTCTAAATTATGTGAAATTTTGTCTCGGGTTTCATCCTTTTTTTCCCCCCAAAACTAATCACAAGTATGCAAATGCTGTTAATGTTGGGTTTTATTTTTTAAAAAAAAATATATATATACACACAATAAAAACAATAAATTTATTTGTTTTTTTTTTTTTGGAAATACCAAGATACATCTCAAGGTTGTTTAGGATTTATATAAATATTACCTAAAGATTATATGTTTTTTTCCAACTTTGAATAATTAATTCCATAATTATAATAACTTCATAATTTTCTTTGCAAAATATTGTTTTATCCCACTAACTTTATCTTTACTCTAAATTCATTAATCAAATATTAGATTCATTAATCAAATATTTGATGAATATTAAAGATAAATAAACCTTTATTAAAAATTAAATATTTCTACATGAACAAAGTCAAATGCTATATATAACTAATCAATTGGTTGCAGGGCATATATAGTAACAATCTATCACTTGCATTAAAATCAATCACTCATATATCAAATATTATATCGCTCTACTTGATGATAATTTTTTTACTAGGATAATAATTTGGTAAGATGATCTATAAAATTCTTTTCAGTGGGTACTCGTTCCATCTTTACCTCTTTTATTTCTATGATTCTCTAATCAAATGGAATTGTCAAAATATATTTTTGAATAATTGAAGAGATCTTGGTTCCTTTGCTTCATTATTATCATAGTATAGAGCTATTGTATTAATAATACTAGGAACCACACCTAGTTTAATGGTGAAATTCTTGATCCAAACAATCTTTTTTGTCTTTTCAAACGCATAGTTACACTCAACTTTAGTCGTAGAATCTACTTTGATTTTTTGGAGTAAAATATAACTAAACTAGATTTTTTATTTTCAATATCTGATTGAAAACTAACATCCAAATAACTATGAATTACTAGTTCATCTCCTCCATAAATCACTAAAACATTCTTAGTTTTTCTCAAGTACTGAAGAATATTTTTAACTATTTTTTAGTAACATTCACCTAGATTAGATCAGTATCTATTTGTTATGCTTGAAGTATAAGATACATCTGATCTTGTACATAGCATTGCATATATTATGGATCTTATATTCGAAATATATAAAATCATTTCCATCTTATCTCTCTCAATTTATGTTTTAGGATACATATCTTTAAAGAGATGTATCTTATGCGAAAAAGGTAAGTATTCTCTTTTGGATTTTTCCATGCTAAATTGTTTTAGTATCTTGTCTATGTACATGGATTTGAAAAATCTAAGCAACATTTTTATCTATCGCTATATATTTTTATTCTCACTATATATGTTGCTTCTCTCGTATCTTTCATGGAGAAATTCTTGGACACCCAAATATATACTAACTTGAGTGAAGTAATGTTATTTCTTATTGATAATATGTCATCTACATATAACCACAAGGCTCATCCATATTTTTTATGATACTAAACTATTTGATTATCTCATAAAAATAAATATTTCAACTCTTGAAGCTTGTTTAAGTCTATAAATGGATTTTTATAGCTTGCATACTTTGTTGGCAAATTCCTTACATTAAAAACTTATAGGTTATTTCATATATATATATATATATATATATATCGAATATTTCCATTTAGGAATACAATTTTGATATCTATTTTTCAAATCTTATAATTATGATATGCAATTATAGCAAGCAAAATTCATATGGATTTCAACATAGTTATTGAGAAGAAGATTTCATCAAAGTCAACCAATTATCTTTATTTATAACTTTTGACAACTAGTATAGCTTTGTACGTTTATACATTTTCATTCATATCAGTCATTCTTTTAATTTTAGGCTTCTTTAATTTAATTTAATTTAATTGGTGATCAGATTGCACATTAGAGTGTAGTATATTTTTATGTAGTATGCTTTAGGAATATGATGAAGCACCTTGTAGCCTTATGTCCTTCGGCCTTTTGTGCACGTGCATTTGATTTATTTTATTTTATTTAACTAGTAGTAACAAAAAAAAATTATTAACTACTTTGTTAACTTGTTCTAAAAAACCCTCGGCATGTCACTCTAGCAAAATAGTGAAATGTCAAGTTGTTTTTCACTTTGATCTTTAAATTCTTTTAGGATATTTTATAATTTCAAATTTATTTTTTAAAAACATTTTATCCTCTAACATTAAGTTTACTAGGTATTAAACTTCATAATCTATTTTGATTTTTTTCTATAAAGTTACTTCACGAGTTTTGCGGGTTAGCCGTATTCACTCGGGTGATTTTTTATCCTTTTTTAATATTTTTTTCTCAAATTCATCTTTCAACATTGAGTTGATTGAGAATTGAGTTTCATAATTATTATTTTATTTGCTTTTCATGGGATTATCACAGTCTCATGATTCGAGTTGCAAGTTTTACTGGTTAGCCAAGTTACTCGGTTTTTTTTATTCTTTTTTAATTGAATATGTTTTCTTCAATTTCATCCTTCAACATTAGGTTGATTGAAAATTAAAATTTATAATTCTTTTGATTTTCTTTCTATGGAGTTATCTCGGTCTCCTGACCCAGGTTTTGCAAGGTCTCCTGACCCGGGTTTCGCAAGTTAACTCGGGTTAACTCGACTCATTATTTTATCCTTTTTATTTTATTATTAATTTAATCATTTAACCTTATGTTGATTGAGAGTTGAACTTCATATTTTTTATGGGATTATCATGATCTTATAACCTGAGTTGAAAGTTAGGTTGGTTAACTCAAATTTTTTATCCTTTTTTTAGTTATTTTTTTTTCAATTTCATCCTTTAATATTGGGTTGATTGAGAATTAGGTTTCATAATTTGTTTTAGTTTTCATTTTATAAAGTTATCACAATCTCAAAACCCAAGTCTCGAGTTTGGTCGATTGACTTGAGTGTTTTTTTAATTATATCCTTCAACATTGGTTTAATAGAAATTGAGCTTCATAATTTGTTTTGATTTGCTTTTTATGAGGTTATCCTAGTCTCATGACTGAGGTTTGGTAAGTTAACCTAAGTTGACTCGACTTGTTTTTTTAGTTGAATTTTGTTTTTAATTTTATCATTCAATATTGGGTTGATTGAGAATTGAGTTTTTTATTTTTTTTAATTTACTTTCTATAGGGTTATCAGAGTCTCATGACCTGGGTAGCAGTTTTGGAATGTTTACCTGAGTTGATCTGAATTGACCTAAGTTTCAATATTTTTTGAAAAATATTATCTTGATTTTTTTAGTCAAACTACATTTTTATTGGTCATCCAATATGTTTTTGGATCTTCCAAGTCGACCAGACTACATCGGATCAATCCCCATCTAGTTTAATTTTTTTTTTCTATGCTAAATAATATATTAACAACACTTGGATATATTTTGCATCTAAAAGAAAATTTTAATCTAACCTATAACATAACGCTAACAATAATATAGTTATGTACTAATAGAATTTAGGACTGGAATTACAAATAACCGTTATAAAATTGAGACATGTCTTCAACTTGACAAAAGTTGTTGATCCTTAGTCGATAATTACTAATTAAGTAATGAAACACTTCTCTCTCTCTCTAAGTGCTTTGAGCAGAGGGATTTGCTTGTATACATTTGTTCCAACTTTTATTTCTTTTAAAGGGTAATACTTGTTAGCAAGACCCTTTACTATGTAGGGATTGGTTCACTTGGGAACCCCAATTCCATATAGAAAAATATCATGTTAGATGTTGTCGGTCGTGGTTGTTCTACGAGGTTTATGGTCTTGTTGCACGTGCATAATTTCTATGAGCCAATACATATGATTATTTTGTATCTCAATGTCCTCAATGATTACCTAATTTACAGAGACACATAAAGGTCACATCTATCAGGCCAGGCTTCTAGGCAATGCAAGAAATGGTTTAGGTAGTTCAAAGTATGGTCGAAGGTTTGTTTTCAACGTAGATGGTGGGTTTGTAAGGAAGGAATGTAATGTTTTTATTAAGACATATTGTTTTGTGGTTACCTTGAATGATATTGTGGATGGAGAGAGAGTGTGTCTACAATTTAAAAAGGATGTTTATCTTCCAAGGAAATTGTTATCACAAACATTCAAAACTTTATTACCCCACACACACACACACACACATAGATATATCTTCAAGCTCGTGGCTATTTTGGTAAGACTTTAATTTATTTGTTGGTCTTTTTCATTATAGGATGCCTGTTCTCCTTGTTATAATATCTTTATTCTAATTATTTATCTTCTTTATCTATGAAGAAAATCCCACTTCCATCGGATTGAATTAACAAAACTAAAATACAATTATATGTGCTGATCTTGATGGAGAATTTTAGATCAATTACCCTACTTATTATTTCTTTCTCCCCTCTAATAAATAAAACAAATTGCAATTAGATACTAAATATTAAGTAGAAATAAGAAGCAACCTTGTTAAATTAAACAAGGTATGAAAATAATTAGATGTCAAACCCTAAAATATTTATTTGTTTTACTCCCATTTGTGAAAGTAAATAAAGTTGTAATGTAAAGCAATATAAAATAAAAAGAAAGATAAGACATTATTTAATAAGCTACAATTGAAGTTATGATAATATGCCATTTTTTCCCTTAATTTCTTAGTTCTATTTTGGAAACCTACTTCTTTTCATTGCTGGTTTTCAGAAACCACGATTTCATTAGTAGAATATCATTAATATTTTGTTGAAAGAGGAATTCTTCCACAAGACTCAGAGGTATTAAGTATCAATCCCTATCATACATTCCTACATGAGCTTTTTTCTATTATCATACTCTCTTTTTTTCCTGAACATAACCTTGCTAATGGAGTTTTGTTCAATTTCAAACTAGTATATTTATTTGCATGAATGTCTCTACAAGTTAAATTTTAGTAAAGCAATAAGCTGATTTGTCAATTTCCTTAATAAAATATATAGAAATGAGAACTAATGATCAAATACCATGAACAATGTGTTAAGTATGAATATTGACCAAAAGTTTTGATATCACTTATTGGATTTAGAACAATAGTAATGGTGGGTAACAAACACTGAAATTTTATTAAGTTGTTACAAATATACAACACATCACAATTAATGATGTTTCACACTCACATATAAGACACTCTATTTAAGAAGTAAAGTGAACACCACTTAAGTCACTTATCCACTCACACTCGTGGCATACATAAATACTTAAACTATGCAAGTGTTTTTTTCCTCACAATCATAACATTTATCTTTCTTTCTTGCACCAACTTCATAAAGCTACATTTATAGACTACTCATGTCATATTTTTTCACTTATACACACTTTTCTTTGTCTTCACTCTCACACACCACATTACTAGTCTTTTTATATCCCTCATTTGCTTATTTCTTCTTTTTTTCTTTACACTCACATGCTCGCACTCACAAATGGATAGGTAGTTAGGCATTTATTTAGGGGTGCTATATCAGTGATATAATGGTCTAGGTTCTTCTTAGATGGTCTTTTATTTTGGACAAGGATGAACTTATTTTTTAGAGAAGAGTTCCAAAGACAATTAAGAAAATATTTATTTGAAGCTTTTAAATCTAGCTTTAATGTGAACCCTATGGATATAAAGATCTAAAACTCAAAATCAAATTGACTCTTCCCAAGAAAGCTAAGATTAGGTTTGGAATTGAGCTTGACACAATAATAACTTATACCAAGACATCAAAACTATAAGTAATCAAACTCTCACCCAATGATTATAGAAAATCACATATAAGAAGTATGAAAGACTCCATAAAGATTTATTAATTATTCTATAAGTCAAGAGAACTTATTTGAAGAGCCAAAGCAAGAGAAATCTCTCACAACACACACACACACACACACACACTATATGCAAAAAGAATATATTTGATATCTTAAAAAATTATATCTCTACAATTGTATTTATACTTAAAACAATAAACCTTAGTTGACTTAATGGACTACCATTAACCCAAAATAAAAATAAAGCCTGAAGTTCCTTAAATAAAGCCAAAAAAATTAAAATTAGATAATAATAATTTTAAATTAAAACCCTAATTTTCACCTATGATAAACTAGAAAAATTAGATGTAGAATAAGATCCTTGCTTGAAAAGAATTCTTGGCCAATTAGACATGTCGCCACTTGGTATTCCAATCAAACAAAAGAACTTCTTTAATTAAATTTCTTTAATAATGCCACATGCCCCCCCTCCCCAAGAAAAGCCCATGATACCAAATTTAAATAAACCCGAGAAATAATGGATCATGCTCCTTTTATGCATGAATTAAATTGACTATGGTTTAATTTTTATTTGTTGATGTTGCCTCATTGAAATCCACATTGTCTCAAATATTATGAATAAGCCTATTGAATGCATCTTTAAGTTTCTTTTCTCTTGACCTTGTAATTGGTCCAATTGGAACTTGCAATGGATCTTTTAGTATAGTCTCGACCGTATCATCCCCTCTTCTTAAAAGGATTAGTTCACGAATCATCACCTACATCAAACAAAGAGAGAAAAAAAACATTGAAATAACACTAACACCATACTCACTTGGTAGATCTACTTTATAAGAATTATAATTAATTTTCTCAAGGATTTGGAATGATCCATTTTCTCTTAGCATCAATTAAGATTTCTATGTTGAGAAAATCTCACTTTTGCATATGCAACCAAACACAATCTTCTGGTTTAAAAATAACTCTCTTTCATCCTTTACTAGCTTTGAATATATATTGCTCTTTTTTTTTTGTATTTACCACCTCACATTCTCATAAAGAGCCTTTACTACCTATATTTTCTATTTTCATCAAGACCAACCCTTTCATCAATAAAAAAAGGATATAAATCCAAATAAGTCAAATGATTAAACTCATAGATAATCTCAAAAGGAGAATCATCAATAGTAGAATGCACACTCCTATTATAGATAAATTTAATAAATGACAGATAATCTTTCTAATTATTTAAATTCTTTTGTGGTACTGAGCTCGGTTATCTATGAGCTGTTGCACCCCTTTTTAGTGATCATCAATTCATACATGCATTTCCACAAAAAGCTCCATCGGGCTTGGTTCGCGTCCAAGAGTCGTATCCTACAAGAGAAAATTGTTTTTAGTTAAATATATTTATAAAAAAAACAAAAAATGGATGTAATTAAAAAAAGAATATTAACATCCACTATGCATGTGAAATGAATGGAATGGAGTCGTCGGTGTCTGTGGTATTGGAACTGTGAACACGCCGATTCCAGTTCTCTGCACCAGAGTGTGATCATCGCACGATGCAATCGGACATCACGTGATGAATATATTCTACCCACACGGCCTCTGAGACTTACGGAGGTCTGCAATCCTTCCAAACTACCACCTCATTCCAGCCCTAGAAGCTCTCTTTCTTCCACATATTTTTTTGGCTTTTTTTTGTGCCTCGAATAAAAAATCATGCAACTTATATGGTACAAATGAATTATTTATTAGTAAATGAATAATAAAATTGAATAAATGATTAAAATTTTTTTATCTTGATTTCAATCTTACCTAGTTGTAGCGTGATTCTCTCAAAACCTCCTTACAATAGCATTGTCAGCTCTATCACATTCAATTGTTTTCTTGCGGTTAAAATTTGTACAAGAAAATTTTCATTAATAAGTTAATAAACTAACCTAATTAACATAATAAAAAAGTAGTTAAGTTAATATTAAACATAAATCTTTTGAACCATGCATCAATTATATGTTCCCATTTAGAATGTTCGAAAACCTAACTCAATTGAAACAATGAAATTTTCATCAATGATTTCATCACCGATGTTATGATTTTGGCAGCATCAATGTTTATAAACTTGAAATTGCATTTATTAATTGAAATTAATTTTGAGGATGAAATTGAAAAAAGAGAGAATGAAATCAACATAAAAAAATCTCTCCATCTAACTTTTTGTCTAACTATTATAAGAGGTTTCTTGATGTGATCCAATCAATTTGGTCGGTGTAAAAGCAACGAAAAAAACTATTAAAAATATATGAGGATAAAATTAAAAAAAATGAAATTGAAAGGAAATTAAAGGGCAAAAAAAAAGGCAAAAAAAAGAAGAAGAAGAAGAGAGGAGTTTTATTGTTCATATAAATTGGTATTCTCAAAATATCTTCTTTAAATTTTTATGGTCCAAATCAATTGCGATCTTTCTAATTTTACTTAAATCTGTACTTTTATGTAAGATGATCCTTATTTATTTTTAATCTTTGACCTTTTCTAATTAATTTGATCTCCCATTATGTTATCTGATCCCTATTATCTCGCTTTCTATTTTCTTAATTGCCTATCAATATTTCACTCCCCAACCTTTTTTTTTATTAAGAAAATTATGAAATGAAAGTAAATTAATTGAATTGCAATGAAAACATATTTTTTTTAGAAATTTTTATATTCTCAAAACACATTGAAAATAGATATCAATAAAATTAAAATAAATTTAAGACAAGCATTTTGGGTTAAAATAGGAATTTTTGCTTGGAATGAATCACTATGTTTACTTTAATGTTGCAATGAGGGGTTAAGTTGGTGAGATAAGAAGGGGTACCAAGATTATAAGCAAATTATTAATGGTGGAAAATGTAACCAATTATAAGTTTACAATATTGTGACCATTTTTTTATATTTTTTTTATTATTCAATGCGATTTTTTACTTTTAGATCTCTCAAATCTCTTTTGTTTTCAATGTGATTACAATTGATGACATCTAGTGGAAGGATAGAGTAAGTGAGGGATATATAATTTTAATATTTCTTTAATTATTATTTTTTTTTATCTCGCATGCTTTGTATCTTTCATTGATAGCGGGTTCCAAGACCATCTATTGATATCATGTTTTATTATTTTCTTGTCTTGGAAGGTAATCTTTAGTTTCATGACAGAAAACAGGATGGTTACGCTCATCATCTCCGGTGGAACTTTTTTCACCCGTAAATATTTTTCTGAGATACGGAGTTTTCAGCTCAAAATAAAAAAGAGCACGAATTTTACATTATCGACGCATATATTCCGTACTTACCATCAAAGTAAGTATGGCTATAGATTAGGCTAGTAGAACATAAATCATCTCAAAACTGCGAGTCTTATAAGCCAAGACAAGACCAAATTAAAATTTTCTTATTGCCCAGTAGCTAGCCGGAGATGTCACAGCGGCAGAGAGGACAAGAGTAGCGGTGGGATATCAAGGCGGAGATGCAAGCTTCATGGTAGACATGCCCACATGGGACTTTTTTACCGCCTATACCTGACTGGAAACCCTCCATGCAAACTGCGCAAACAGCATCACCTGTAGTAAGTGCCGTGGGCATGTCAGCTACAATGGTAGAGTTTGAATATGTGATTTGTTGGCTTAAATTCTGAGGCAGGGTAAGGGCCTCGTCGAGATCAAAGCTCGTATCGATTAGACAGCTCGAGAAAGGGTTGGATGCCATGATATGAGAGAAATATTGCAAGAGTTTTTGCTCTACAGACAGGGTTTTGTAGCTAGTGAGATTTATTTATATATAGCTTTGAAGTGATCACCCTCTCTAGCTAGGGGAAGGAAAACCTGAAACAGAAACAGTAATGGAGGAACAGATCATTATAATTATGGGTCTCGATCTTTTATGACGGGAGATAAACTTTTTGAATTCAGAAAGTCAATATGTGATCATAATGCACATGGGAACTTGCATCTTGTCTATGACCCATTTAAGAGCAGAGTATTTAATATATTATATATAGCCCACATAGATACGTGTTCTCTAGTGAAGGATAGAAATGTAGCCTAGCCAGCACATTAAAATATTTAATTTCGATATATATATATATATATATATATATATATATTGTAATGGTAAAGATAAGGACAACGGCACACTCTAAATTAATAAATATTATCTTAAATTCTCTTATTTATTCAGTAAAACGTTTTCGAGCTAGTTTATATATCAATATTAATTAAAGCCAAGTTTTTATTTTAAAAATGTATTTCTCATTTTAGTTTGATATTGGGTTTAATTAGAGAAACATTACGTTTAGAATTTCTTTAAATAATAAAAAGAAAGAACATTTTTTTTTTGTTTTTTTCTTTGAAATATTTGGAGTTAAATGTTGAATCTAGATCGCACGTGTTTGGCGGATGCAATTACTGGTACGTGCGTGTGCGTGCATACGTAGAGCATTTAAAAGGTACATTGTCAATCCATACACAAATGTCTTGGAAGAGAGAGCCACGGTAACGCGAACCGGCCCACACACAACCATCAAATTACTTTTTTATCCCTAGTTTTTGTGATTGTTCAATTAGGTCCTAAACCAACAAAAACACACTTTTTTTCTTTTATCTCTTTGATATATATTTCAGTAAGTCTTAAAATATACAATTAACTCCTTAGTTTTACAAACTAGAAAAGAAGTAGATACAATTTCAATTTTGTTTGTGTTAATTTGGACAGTTCTAATCATAATCAGGTTTTTTAATTCCTAACATAAAAAAGAAAAGAAAAGAAAGAATCATGCATGCTTGCTCATATAATTTAAATCTCTTATTCATTGAATCATTTTTTTTCATTTAATATTGTTCAAGGATTTCTCTTCATTTGGCACACATAAAAAAAAAAAAAAACACTTTCATGGTGATTTTGTATGAAATTTAATTTGTTCTCAGTTTATTTGACAAAATCGTGTCGCTGTAATAACAACCTTGGAAGTTTACCAAGTTTTGAGACGCTGAATCAGCACAGGTTTGGGACTGCATGCGGTGGATGATTCAATACATCATGAAAATTATGTTTTGGATTTGCATTGTAATTCTAAATGAAATTTAATTACGAGAAGTTTTTTTGGTACTTATTAAATAATTAATTTCATATTATTAGTTATTTTTTTAGATAAAAAAAATAGATATAACTAGGATATGTAAATTATAAATGAGAATATTTTTATCGTTTTTTGCGGGTCATGATTTTTATTTTTTTTTTCTTTTTGTGTCTGTTTTTTTATTAAAAAAGGGTCCAAAAAATAACCAATACGATGTCATTATTTACTCTTTAAGTACCAAAAAAATTTTTAAGTTTTAGTATCAATTGAATTCTGATTCATGTTTGTTATTTTGAATTTATATCAGAAAATTAACCAATCCATTTATTTTAAAAAATATATAATTTACATTCTAGATCATTTTTTAAATCTATTATTGCATATAATATCACTCCAAATATCCGAATTACATATTAATCCATTATTTCACATTTGATTTTCTTCTCTCCCTCTACATGGTTTCTTTACTCTCTCTCTGTAGTAATTAGTTGGTATATAATAACAATCCTATAAATAATTTGAAATTTTTTTTATTGATTTTTCAGAGAGAATATAAAGTGTTAAACAACTTATGAATTAAAAGATGTAAATTGTAAATTGTAATTTGTTTTTAAAATAGAAGCAAAGTGAAAAAACTGAATATGTATATATATATATATATATATATATATATGATCAGCAAGCAAACGTCTAAAATATGTCCTGATTATTAAAGGAAAGCTACCTTATTATAATCTTCAGATGTGTATTCGATTCATAACATCACGATGCTTGCTGCGTCATGCTTGATACAGGCGATTTGCAGGATGCATCTGCACACCCGCACAAGTGAGGATGACGGGAAGCCTAGCATTGTGCATGCTGCATGCATCCAGCAGCAAATTATTCATGTCAAGTCCATGCCGCCTTTGTTTTTTTCACACACACTCTTGCTCGTGGTAGGAAAAAATCCCTTGCAATATCAGTAGTGTTGCTCTTAGACGAGCATATACAGGTTGTTGAAGAAATGATGGTTAACGGAGATGGTGGTGGTTGGTGAGGCAGCTGCTCCATTTCTCTATCATATAATTAGCATAGGTTTGAGTTGTAGTTACCAATATATACTCACAACATAAAAGATATAAATAAACGCAAATAGAAAAGATGAAATCATATTTATTAAACATGTTAAAAATAATAAAAATATCTTTCTTCTTCTTTTATCCATTTCTCTCCTATAATATGCTGTAAGTGTTGGGTCATAGAGAATATTATCGGGTTTGTGTGTTGTAGTGTTAAGGTTTTTTTTTATTATTATTATTAAGTTACCGCCATAATAATAATAATAATAATATATAAATACCATTTGGGGTTGAAATGAACAAAAAATATAAAAATCTACGTACCTAATATGGAAAAGCCAAATTAAATTTTATTTCTATTTAAAAATAAAATATAAGACTAATCAAATTCGGTTTGGGTTTTTTTTTTTT
>Ga0325410_1001875_pt1 | contig 23426 bp, 11 predicted proteins | sample PopdelMetagenome_16_FD_206182 | JGI IMG/M metagenome (GOLD analysis project Ga0325410, IMG submission 206182) | Populus deltoides microbial communities from Bellville, Georgia, United States - Xylem-PdIQD-R3 | ecosystem: Host-associated > Plants > Phyllosphere > Stem > Wood/Secondary xylem...
TCAATTATAGAAATAGAATATATCTTTTGTAACAGTAGCGTAAGTTTAGCAACTGACTCTTGTATATATATCTGCTGCATTGATGAATAATATATCAGAAAACATTCTATTCACCTTACTATTAACAGATTTCTGATCCAAATTACATGATGATTGGTAAAGGGAATACAGCTGAGGTGAGTATTAGCTCTTGAAATAAAACAAACAAAAGAAATCTTGTCACAACTAAAGAGAAAAATATATGTGAAGGGGGAGGGATTATACTTATTTTATTGCTTTGAGATATAATTAAGGTTTAGTAATGTGTGTCTCTCGAGGGGACAGCCTAGCAATTAATCAAGATCTTAGATTTTTATTTGAATGCTTTAAATTAAAATACCAAGGACATATGGGATGAGCTTTAAGAATAAAGGTGCACGACTCCATTATTTAACCTATGATCATTGGGCCATGGTTGAAAAGAAAATAAGTAGTGGTGTTTGCTGTATAAAATGTAATCTTGTTTTATCACTGTGTTTGTCCCAATTATCTAAATGAAACTACTTCTATATTAATAATTTATACATAAATATTTTGTATTTATGAGATTAGCTCAATTGAAGCCAATGGTTAATTAATCTTGAAATTAATGGATTGGATCTTGATTTCCATAATGTTACAATAAATGATTACCTTAATTACTCCTGCACCTATAATATATAATAGTATGAATCCTGACGCTGGTATTGCAATGTTCTTCGTAATATTTCTTATTGATTCCTTGCCAGGATATCCTCTCAATTTAGGCTCTTGATGGCTAACTTCCCTTCCAAATCCTCACGTCTTCTTCGTTTTCACGAGCCTCTCCCAAATCTTATAGCTCAAGTCTTTTTATCACTGCATTTGCAGCTTCATATCATTGGCTTGCATGTGTTTTAGACGACCGAAGGACGTTGTAATATATCTTCAGCCATTAACAAGCTCGAATTAAAGACAGCGTGGTTGATAATAACAAATCTATCTCTCCTTGTTTATCTTATGAATAAGGTGGACGTCAAATATTATTCTACATTTTAGAACGTCCGAGGAACTACGTACAGAATACCCACGTTGGAAAATGTAGGTTCGCAATTATAAGCCCGTGGAAAAGGTAGAAAACAAAATGTTTGATTTAGAAGATGGATAAGAATTTGATCGCTTCAAGGAACACTGAAGTTTAGATCTTTGGAAATCACCCAAGGATCAGTAGTGACCTACCATTTATAGCAAAAGATGGACATTTAATTAATTTATAGCTGTTGTTTCTGTTTCCTTAAGACAAAAAAGGCAATCTAATCCTGCTCTGTTTTTCGTGTCATGATGATAAATATATACTAAATAATATCAAACATTCCAAATTCTCCCATTCTTCAATCACTCACAGAGACACAGAGAGAGAGAGAGAGAGAGATTTGCCTGCTGATGGGTATGCACTATTAGATATTGTTGGATGCTATAGTAATATTATTGCCTTATCATAATCCATCATCCTTGCATATATACATGCACATAAACAATTAATTCTCTTGGTCTTTTCTTAGATTGAAGGATTATTATAATACGGAATAAGGGATAGGATAGGAGAGGATGGGAAGAGCAGAGATTTCACAACCTTAATGGGGAGAAAAGGATGGGGCAAGCAACAACTGCTATGTGTCTTGATCAAGACTCTTGTGCCATTCTTTCCTCCCATACCACCAACTTCTCCAACTCCATGTCCATAAGAAATTCTTGGAGCTGTCATTGAAAAAGGAACAAAGAGCCACATATATATATATATGGCCAGTACTGGCTATAGCTATACCCTAGCCCCAGCTTGCAAGAACCATCACCACAACATCAATCAGAATAATAATAAAAATTAAGTCCTATTTTACACATCTCATTTACCTTGAAGCTCCAACAGGCTCGCCTTTTGCTTACGTCACCACAGGTAGCTAGGTGTCAAAACCCATTTATAGCCCACAGAGGGTTGCCTTCAAAACAAGAAGCCAAACTGAAATTTATGTCTGTCACTATCACAAAATAAATTGCGAGGTGGTTGGCATTTAATTGCTGAGTTATACAGTGAATTATGGATAGATTACATTTACATTATATAAGCAATGAGTGAAAGGACATTTTCTTGTTAGCAGTCGGTCAAAAAGAAATTGTAATGACCTGTCAAACTTTCTCCTTGGTGTCAGGCAGAGGAAATGAAAGCACTGAAAACTCCTTTTATTGTCTCTGTGTTCAGCTAATTAATTAGCTTGCACACAGAGCATCACAGGGCGAATTAACCATTTCCTTTTCCAGCTGATAGAATAATGAGAGATCTAGCGCACGAGAAGCTTGATTTTTGGCATCTATGCTAATTAAATCTTGTCTGTCTATGATTAAGTTAATTACTTTAGTACTGATGCATTCCCACGGCCCTCGTAACATACAGCAGCAGCGTTATGTCAAATACCAGTAGTGCTTCAGAATTACCCCTTAATAGTGTATATGCAATATTACCACGTGATGCCGTGTTCTTTATTTTCACAAGACCATAAATATTATCGCCATGGCCCCTCTGCAAGTACCGACAGGCATTTTCACAAGTTGCATTGCATCCATGTATATGTCTACACTATCATATGCATAGAGAAAAACCAGTACTCCACAAATTTAAGAATCATGTGCTTATACATTGTGCTTTCTAGCTAGCTCGCTCTTCCCATGGTGGGGTCAAGAATTTCACAATCTAGTTTTTGAAATAATTATATATATTATACAATATATATTTAGCCAGCCCGGGCATCCATCAGAGCGAGCCACGCTCTTCATATTGCAGTAACAGCTAGCTATGTTTGGATTACTATAGAAAACTAGACATTAATTAGTGTTTTTTAATGGTTCCAAAAGAAATGCACTAAAATCAATCAAAACTATAGAAGATTAAAATATATACCACGTGTATGGCTTAAAATATCTTTTCTTTTTATAAGCGTAGATGCCAAATTAAGGACAACGGAATTAACCACAAAGCCAAAAATGGAAATTGAAACATTTTTTCTTTTCTTTTTTGAATTTGATAGATATTAATTTTAGTATTTCTTTCTTTAAAATGTCTTTTATTCTTTTTTTTTCCCCTCAGAAGTCAAATTTATCTAAGAGTTCAAAAACAAGTCGATAAATCAACAACTTAAATCAATTTATGCATAAGCTTTCACGTGCAAAAAAGAATGGTAGCTAGGCATTGTGGCTAGGCTTGTTGAAAAAATAAATTATACATTGAAAAAACAACCACATCTCACCACATTTCTATCTCAAACACTCTCCTGTCGCTAAATAAATTCATTCATTGTGGCTAGGCTTGTTGAAAACCACACAAATTACAAACCATCTCGTACATTTAAATCCACCAAGGTACTACACACAAATCAAACCGTTGTGAAGAATTAATAGTAATTTTCTTTCTTTTTTGTAGAAAGAAAAGAAAAGGTGTATGTAAACCTCTACCTCAATGTTCTGACAGCCATACCTTACTGTGTCATAAAGGTAGAAAGCAAGGAAATAAACAGAGACAATGTCACTTTGGGAGTTTGGGGTTTGAAGAGAAAGGTACGGGTGCTTGTTAGTGAGAGAAATGAAAGTAACTAGCTACTCATGATGTAGTGGTGTAAGAACAAGGATATCATAATAAGGTTAGGTCTTGCTGATATTTCCTGCTGGATCGTAATTGAGATGGGAGTAGAGAATCATAAATTGAAATGAAAAGGTTGCTGGTTTTGAATGGAGGGCTGATTCATAAATTGATAAAGAGCACCGTTGGGAACTGGGAATGCAAAAGGGTGGGCCTTAGGAAATCATTTTGGTAAAATTTTAAAGCATGATTAATTACAGTATCGCAGGGGGAGAGAGAGAGGTATAAAAGTGAGATTTTCTTGTTGGGGGGCTTATATAAAGGAGGATGGATGTTGGGTTTGCCTCCTTCTCAAGATAGAGCAGGGAAATAAAGGAAAAGAAGAGAGAGAGAGAGAGAGACTCCAAGTCTATAATTGTGGGGATTTGATCATCATGGAAGAACATCTAAGCCCATTAGCTGTGACTCATCTTCTTCAGCACACCCTGAGAAGCTTATGCGTTCATGAGAACTCTCAATGGGTTTATGCTGTGTTTTGGAGGATCTTGCCTAGGAATTACCCACCACCCAAGTAAGGAGAGATATATTAACCTTCCAAATAAAAAATAAAAAAATTTCATAGACGATTAAAATGCCTAGCTTGATGTTATTGCTTAGTATTTTGATATTTATTTTTCTGTGTGTAGATGGGATGGTCAAGGAGCTTATGACAGATCAAGAGGGAATAGAAGGAACTGGTATTTCCTTCTGGTTTCGATCGTGGATATGTTCAAAAATTAAATTTTCATGCATAATGATCATTCAAGCTATACGATCATGATCTTGTGAACATATTGTATATGTGTGTCAGGATATTGGTTTGGGAAGATGGTTTCTGCAACTTTGCTGCATCAACAGCTGAGATCAACTCTGGGGACTGTCCAAGCTCATCAGTTTATGCTAACTGTGAGTTTCAACACTATCAAGGACTGCAACCAGAGCTCTTTTTCAAGATGTCCCATGAAATCTACAACTATGGAGAAGGGTAAGTGCTACTAATGAAGGATAATTACACATGACCAAATAGTAAGAAATTTAATAACCAGGTCCCTTTAATAGATTGGTTTCAACTTGGACCTACATATTTAAAAGAAAGGTTGCAAGTTGATTTAGTTCTATATTATTGACAGATTGATAGGAAAAGTAGCTGCAGATCACAGTCATAAGTGGATATACAAAGAACCAAATGATCAAGAAATCAACTTCCTGTCAGCATGGCACAACACAGCAGACTCGGTAAGAAGATCTCTAGCACATGCTTAATCAATTGAATAATGGTAACAGTAGCAGCAGCAGTAGTTTCTGTGATTTCAGGCTAAATTTTCTCGCAAATTTGTTCTCTTATGCTCCTTGACAGCAACCTAGGACATGGGAAGCCCAGTTCCAGTCTGGTATAAAGGTGCGCAAATATAATATAACGAATCATTTCTAAAACCACAAAATAAACGGATTTTAAATAGATCTAGCTACTTCTTGGTTTGAATAATATTTGTATATTTTTGCAGACCATAGCCCTGATTGCTGTTAGAGAAGGTGTTGTTCAACTAGGAGCTGTTCACAAGGTTTCCTCTCTCTCTCGAGTAGCTTTCATTACTCACTCCATCACACACCCTATATGATAAAGGACAGTACTTGTTTGTCTACTCGTATTTATTTATTGGCCTTTCTAATAATTTTAATGGCATTAAAGGTAATTGAAGACCTGAGCTATGTAGTTCTACTGAGAAAGAAATTCAGCTACATAGAAAGCATTCCTGGTGTGCTCTTGCCACACCCATCATCTTCTGCATACCCTTATAAGGTGGATGGTTATGGCACGGTATCAGACACATGGCACTACCAAGGAAGTAACATTGCACCCCAAAGTCCAACAGAGTTTTATGACCACTTCAATCAAGTACCATTTAAGATAACTCCATCTATGAGCAGCCTTGAAGCTCTACTCTCCAAGCTCCCATCAGTGGTGCCGCCACCACAACCAGCTGCAGCTCATCATCAAGCCGCAGGCTACTGTGACTCACAGTCCCACTATGTATCATCTATCCAAAGGGGAATCGAGAAAGTGGCCAAGGAGGAGATTGATGAAGAGTATACTAGGGCTGATCAACAGGATGTAGGTGAGAGTAGCAGTTCATTGTCAGCTGCAGATTATCGCAAGCAGCAGTTTCAACAATTCCAGGATTTGAATGTTAATGTCAGGAATACTAGTGGGTATTTTGAGTGACAAGCAGTGGAGTACTAGGTTGTTAGGGATATCATATCATCATATCAGGGATTTGATCATTTCTAAGATCTAACGTTGTCAGCTAGCTAGCTTTTTATTTCCAGTCTCATTGGTGTTTCTACTTTATAGTGAGTTTTTCATTAGCTAGGATATTGTTCAAAGTGGAGGAGGCTATTGTAGGCCTAGATTTCCTAGCTAGATTCCTAGTATATCTTAGTGAGTTTTATACCATATGACCGAACTATATGCTTAATTATCCACATCTAGAGTTATTGAAGGCGCTAGCTGTTTCGTTCTGTGGTTGAGTCAGCTCTGTTACGTTATTTGCAAGTAGAGAGAGAGAGAGAGAGCATGGTCATCACCTCAGAAGGAAGCCATACAAGTAAAATGAACACAACTTTATTGTCATTGTCGAGCACAAAACTAATAAGAAGTTGAATGTTGAAAGTGACGACTGCAAAAATACTGAAAGCTATGATTAGTATATCATTAATAAACAATAACATAAACGCATGCTACTACAGCCCCAGTCAATCATCATATACAAATTTAATTGATGAGCGTCAAATTCACTAAACCTTAGCCTTTCACTCATTTTCTCCTCTCTTTCGTGTGTAATAAATTCTATTAAGTTTTTTCTTTCATGAATTTTAGTTACCATGACTTCAGTCGCTCTGACGTTCCAGCATGAGTACTATAAAAGTAGGCCTTTCGATTTTTGCTCTCTTTCTTCTTCTTCTTCTCAAAGGGTAAAAAATGAAATGTCTTGCATACACAACTACCTCATACATCTAAAAATAAGCTTGCATCAGTTTTATGGAATGGACCAAATTTAGATTGATTTTGTGGGCGGGACCATAAAATATAGAATTGTAGCCAATCAATTTATATATGATGGCACCACTTTATTTATATATAAAAAAAGACACATCATGTAAATTTTCAATAATTCAAGTTTGGCTTAGAGGCATCGATTAATATCTTTGCTCATCAATCTCCGCAACTACAAAGAACGCCAATAAATAGACTAGAGACGATGTCCAAAATGCTACTAGCTGACTGATCGAGCTGCAATGGTCGAGGTTAGCCTATCAAAACCAGCGAGGTACAGATAATGATTCCAAGCACAGAAACTGGGGTAAGGAAATGGGAATTTCCAAGGAGTATGAAGCCTTGGGATGAAAATATATCATGGCTTCTCTCGTCGTCACGAAGGCCCATTAAAGACGCAAATGAGGAAAACAAATTTCAAGATAACATCGTCGTTGCTTTTCCCATTTGCTACGTGTGCAATGAAAACATTCATAGAAAAAGTTAACCTTCCTGCTATAATGACCCAACCGATACTAAATCCCTGTATCCTAAAGAAGTAACTATTCCCAGGGTGCTGGATGAAGAACTCTTACTAGCTAGGACATGAAACCTGTGAGCATAGAAACTGAATCATTGTGAGAAGATGGCAAAAGCCTGGAGGCATTTTCCCTTTCCTCGACTTGCAGCGTAAAATTTGGGCAATGTGCGTGCACACTCAATATATACACATTAAAATATTTTCTAAACTTTTCCATTTGATGGGGATATCAACCTAATAAGTAGCTGTTGCTCGCAAGCAAAATGTAAATCATGGTACAACAACACCGGAAATAATCGCTTTGAATAATCATCTCAATGCACGTGACTAGCGGAAATCTGCAACTGCATCCTTGAAGAGTTTGAGTAGGCTCTCAATGCTCATCACTGAATGGTCAGCGTTATCTCTCACCCGCACACTCACCTGCAAACAGCAAAGGATAATAACAGTTATATTTTTCATTGCCGAAAAGAAGAGAAATTATCCAAAGATAGGGGACTTTTTGGACCACACTGATATAATGTTTTTGTTATAGTTTTTGACACAACCAGCCTAGGAAAAAGAGGTTCCTGGAGCATAATCTTCAAAATCATACTAATATTTGGTGATTCCTGATGGAAAGTAAGTGATCTCCATAGATTTGAGAATCCACAACTTATTTTCACTCGCATGTATCTATGCCAAGCAAAATACTCAGCATCCTTATAAAGGGCAGCTGACCGCGACTTGTTAAATCAAGAAGTCATGTATATATTAGTTCATTTAGTAGATCATCTGTATTACCTGTCCAGTTTTCGCTTCCTCTTCACCCACAACCAGTATATAATTGTACTGTGCCAACTGAGCTTCTCGTACCTGAATGAAGGGCAAAAAAATCACTAAACAAACCCAATTGTGTAGCATCCATTTTCAAACTAATTAGCATCACAAGACCATGACTGAGCCCGAATAAGTCGCTGGAATCCAGGAAGGGCGTTTATAACAAAGCATATGTTATTTATTTTACATGAGAAACAAAAATAAAAAGATGCAGGATTAATTTGCAGGATGCTAATTTGAAGTCAAGGATGTGAGTTGTAAAAGCACCTTTTTCTGGATCTTTCTGTCAGTTGTGTCCGCATCAACAAAATAGCCAGCTTCATGAATCTGATCCTGCACCTATAAAATGTAAAAAGAAAATGCATTGGTTTGTGTTCAGTGCTGGGTATAGAGTCAAAATATGAAAAATAACACACCCAAAAAGCTTTCACACTGCATCTGTTTCGCAATAAAAACAAGATAATCCAAAACTAAAAAGGACACAATATTCCACTATTCCAGCAAGAATTGAACTAGTGAATCCCTTTCAAAAACATTGCTCCGTAATACACTTGAAAACCATTGCTGCATGACACGAGTGAAATATATTGAGAATAAGCAACTGAAACGAACCCCTCAACACCCCCTCCCGAAAAAAGAAAAAAAAAAGAGCAGAGTGCAATAGAATAAATAAATAAGAGAAATTTAGACCATCTTATCATGTACATAGCATATACTGATATAACAAAAGAAACACTTGCCATCAACTTAACGCATGAAGCAAGGGGCAGGCTGAGCATATTACTAGACCATAAAGGACATCATGTCAATGAAACCCCATCACCCTGTGAGCAGTGCTACGCCAATCAAGATGTAGATGAAATTGCAAAGTAGAATTCAAGAATGTTGACAAGGAAGATTTTATGTGATACCCTAATAAGAAGTTCATTATCTAGGGGTTGAAAAGCATGCAGCAAACCAACCAACCTGTAATGCATAAGACTGAGATTTCTCAGACACAGGGCAGACAATAGCTTGACGAGGACTAAGCCAGAAGGGCCACTTCCCCTTGTAATGTTCTAATAGTACAGCAAACATACGCTCAACGGAACCTAGGATCGCTCTGTGTATCATAACAGGTGTTTCACTCTTGGCTTCATCCTCTGCTGAATATTCCAACTTAAAACGATCTGGAAGCTGGAAGTCAAGCTGCAAAGAGAGGCATTGATTAATTACATGACAATCCTGCATTACTGTAAAAAGCCCAAGAGGCAGAAAATAAAATAAAATTCAACAATCTAAACCTGCAATGTAGCACACTGAAATTTCCTCTTCAATGCATCAGATACACTGATATCTATCTTTGGTCCATAAAATGCACCATCACCTTCATTAAACTGTAGGGCATGAACCAAAATATCACATCAGGAGACAGATTACAAAAGAGAAAAGGAAATGCGTAATAAGAAAAGTTACCAGTCATTTTCTAGACATCCAATTGGCTGAACTTTCAGTGATAAAAATGGAAATATGAAGACAGACCACAAATCCTTTAGAAATCAAACCACTTTCCGTTGTTCACTATATTTTTCTAGACTTCAGAAAATTGGCCTAGCTTTCATATGATTCAACGCCTCTCATCCAATTGATGAAGCCTAGGCACAGTTAATTATGGTGCAATGGGTACAGTAACAGACTCTACACTCTGCAATGAAAACTAAAAAGAAGCTTCAAAATTTGTTATTTACAACTACTGCCTCTTTGCATGATTTCAGTGATGAGTAGATGAACTGCAAACTTATTGAAATTTCTGAATAAAAAGTTAGCTCTCTAGAAAATCTAGAGTTGACAAATTGAAGATGTTAGAGGCATTACAAACAGCCATGACGAAGAATTTCAACCGCATATATACCAAAAGCAACCAAGAATTTCAAGCAAAGACCAGAAGTGCCTAAAGAATAACAGTACCTTCCACGGCTTTCCAAACTCGTTCAATGCTTCCGTGAGAGCTTTCTCAGCTTCCTCCCATGTTTCCAAGGCTCCTAGGTATTTCTCTGGCCTCTACAATACAGACATCAGGAGGCACAAAATAAAATCCTTTTGTATGTTTTTTTTCTAGGTAGAAAGACACTGTAAAATCATCTATTTCTTCAAGAAAATGGTAAATGGTCAACTTAATTTACAAAATTGTTTCCAAAAAATCTGGAGAACAGAAAAACTGCATTAGTTTGAAATGACTGTGAATCAAGACGCTGTAAAATCATCCATTTCTTCAAGAAAATGGTAAATGGTCAACTTAATTTACAAAATTGTTTCCAACAAATCTGGAGAACTGAAAAACTGCATTAGTTTGAAATGACTGAATCACTAGTATCTAAGAATTCCAAAACATCTCTAACAACCTTTTAAGCCTTTAAGTTACAGTTCCAAACCTATCTCTAAAAGCGAAGGGTATTAGAAAACTGTTGTGTAAAAAAAAATGCCAGAATAAAACTTATCTTGGTCAAGAAATAATTCATTTTGTCTATAAACCCACCAAGGTAAGGTCAAAAGGATATTTTTTTTAATATTAAGATTTGTCAAATTTAGGTTCATTCAAATCAGGCAAAAAAATTTTGTCTGAGTTGACAAGATTGTTTCCCTTTTACATCAGCACAAAGTGCATAATAAAAGAAAAGGCAATTGATTTGCAAAAGATTCAAGATCATACAGTAGATAGCTTCAGCTCATAAGTGAATCCGAATTTTTGATAGGCATAATCAATGAATTCTAAGACACCTCTGACTTCAGCTTTTATCTGAAAAGCAGAGCACACAATTTATGTAAGGGTTAGGCAACAAAAGAAATTAAGATGTTAGTCAGGTTTCAATTTAACTTATATTACCTGGGATTTCCTGCAGAATATGTGAGCATCATCCTGTAGCAAAATGCAAGAAAAATGAGGAAAAGAAGCGCAGCTACTATGATAGCCATGTATAAAACCTATGGCAATGGATTGGAAACTAAATAAATAAATTACTAGAGTCCAATGCTACGAAGAACGACTAATCGCATCCAATACTCATGAATTCTTAAACCTTGTGGTATTTCAAAGTCACAAATTTGGTAAGAGTTCAATGCAGCTCTAAAAAGAACTCAGAAACCTAAATTAATAACTATTATTATTTAACCAAAATTACAGAGTTAAGCCACAGAAATTACAAACATAAAATGGAGGTGTTTTCCTAAATGCAGACCTGCTGAAATCTTCGAACACGTGTTAGTCCAGTGAGTGCACCGCTGGCTTCATTACGATGCAAGACCCCAAAATCAGCAAATCGAAGAGGAAGTTCTGAAAAACAACGCCAGACAATTTAAGATGATGGACCACTCAAATATTCACATCACTAGAGCTCTCCACAGGCAGCAAGAAAATTGAGAAGAGAGAGGCAGTGACCAACAAACAGCAATTGATTCTCATAAAAAAAATGCACATAGTTTCCACATCCATGATATCAGAACACTAAAAAAACTTAACAAGTCTGCTAAAAGTAATTCGAGGTAAAAGAGAGCAAACAACCCACCCCAGCCCCACTAAACAGTCACTGACACGACACACAGGAATGATAACAGTGGAATAAAATTCAGATGGGAATGAACTTACCTCTATATGAACGAACTCTATGTTGAAACATCAAACAGTGCCCAGGGCAATTCATTGGTTTCAGTCCAAACTCTTGCTTTTCAATCTGCAGCAGACAAAGTACCATCACAGCATTTTCTTTTTCAATTCCAAGACAGAAAAAGAATGTTCCAATTATTTGAAATTTGCACACCCCCTGAAGGTTATTTGCACTTCCATAATATCATTTGACATTTCAAGACATAAACAAGAATGTTCTATTCATTCAGAATCTATTAACATAATCCGTAAAGAATTTCTTTATATAATTTTTTTATGAAGCACTGTGATGCTTATCAATGCAACAGCCAACCAATCATGTTTACATCCCCACCCCCCACCCCTCCCAAAAGCAAATAAGAAAACCCAATTGATCACATGTATGTGTGCTTTGTATATCGTTCCCATAATAACTGGACATTCCTGATAGCATGTGTTGGTTCAAACTGCATATAACTTGCACCAATTGATCATCATCTAACTATCCTCTTAATCAGAATTCAGTAATATATAGAAGACTCACCTCAAGCAAAAACATATTCTCCTTGTAATTGGCAGCATGACCAGATGTCTCCCAAAGTTTCATGTTATAAATATTTGGAGACTTAACCTGCCAAAGTTGATAAATTTAGGCATTCACTTTTAGACATTATATATTATGAGATCCAAACAAGCATTTATGACTTCTACCTCTTCATAACCTCTTCTTCTGTACTCATTTTTTATAAATTCCATTAGTTTGTTGTAAACCCGAGTTCCATGCGGAAGAAAAAACCAACTTCCCGGACTGAAACACACCAAAGATGCAAAATCAGCATCATGGAATACATCGATCTACAAAGATAGGCAAAATAAAAGGGCACATTCGCACCTAAGTGGATGACAAAAGAATAGTTCCTGTTTAGTACCCAACAACCTGTGGTCGTACTTCTTTGCTTCTTCCAAGAAATGCTTGTACTCCTGTACAAAAATATAATGTTAAGAAAACAAATGGTAACATCTAAAACCAAATAATATAACCACGTTTCTCATTTTCATATCACTGAATGAATCTCTCCAGATCAGAGAGAACACAGTTTTCATAAAGATTCATAAGGAAAATAAGCTAGGTGTTTACATTGTAAATGAATCTGTCACCCAAAACTGTTACAAGTTTCTTTACATATACAATGCTGTGGCACCTTTTCCAGTTTCATCAGACGGCAGCAAGCCTCACTCCACCCTAAGCTATTGACTCCAAAAAGAGCCGCTCAATGTCTTTGATTTTTTCTTGAGAGACACAAATCCAAGGCTTCAAAACAATAGTTTCATTCCAATTCAAAGTCCTTGTTCATTTCATAGGTTTAAATAGATTGATAATAGTTTGTTTAAGCCCAGAATTAAAAGGCAATCTGCTGCAATGATCACAATATTGCTTTTGCTTTTACAACACATGGATAAGTGCACACCATATAATAATAAAGCAACCTGTTTCGGTGTTTATGTGAAACATTTTGTCAACGTATATGCAATAAAACATCTTTTTCATAAAAATAATTAACAAACCAAAGATTTTTCTTTTCCCTCTTTTTTCTTTAGCAGGACTTTTGACAACCTATATTGCAACCACGTGAATTAATAAGTTAGCACTTGATGGATCATAATACGAGCCCATAACCTAATTAGGACACCAACACTGAAACTAATTATATCACACAAAATCATAAACCATTTGAAAGCAATCTTAAAAAATTGTAGCGTCCATCAAGACAAAGGTCTTAACAACTACATTTTAATACTCGTTAGACTGCCTTCATAGTAAGGGGTAAATGTCAAGAATTCCAACACAACCATGCTACAGCACACAGCTACATGTTGCAAAAGCCTCTGCAAGTGAGAGGCAGAAATGCAATTCAAAGGGAAGAGAGATGAAAAGTAGGTACCTGCAAACGTTTTTTATCAGGAAAAGAAATTCCATACACTCTTTGTAAACTTTCACGATCTCTATTACCCCTCCAATAAGCCGATGAAGCCTGCAAGGACAAATTCAAAAGGAAAACAGATTACATTTGCTAAAGTGAACCAATTGTATATCAAATAATGATCAAACATGTGATTGAGTATCACCTTCAAACATGCAAGTGCTTTCACAAAGGATGTGTTTGGTATATGAGGCCCGCGACACAAATCTACCAACGGGCCACATCTGTATACGGTTATTGTTTTGTCAGGGGGCAGATCATTGATGATTTCAACCTGGTCATAACCGAATTTTTTATAAAAAAAAAAATGATAAAGGTGGTTTCATTTGTTTTGGAAGTGGAAAAATCATTAAGACGTTAACTAAGACGTGTTCTGCTTGCTCAGATAATTTTGCTACTTAAACTTGCCTTGAAATTATTGTCCGAAAAAATCTCAAGTGCATGTTCCCGTGATACTTCAATGCGCTCAAAAGGTTGCTTCTCCTGAAATTTAAGTTATTGAATCAGTAAATATAAGTGAAATGCACCATTAAGAACAATGAGTATGTATGAAAAAGAGACATTGGTTACAATATCCATGCATCAAAAAGAATCGAACAAATTAGAAACATGTTATAAATCTTGCATTGTTTGCATGTCATGCAATCCTACCCAACCCACCCCCTGTCACTAAAATGAGTTACATTATATTTATTTATTGCAAAAGTAGCAATTATCTGCATGGCCTTCCATATGTCATATGTATCCAGCTCTCATGTAAAAAGATTTAGAACAAGAAACAGCTATATATATCTTACACTCTATCAGTACCAACTTGACATTTTAAACCATTTACCTTATTAATCCACTTTGTATAATAACAAAATTGCAGAACATACTCAAGATTGTCTAAAAAAATCAGTTACACGCCTAACCAACATATCAATGCAAACCCCCTTTATCATTACAAGGAGTTATATTATATTTATTTATTGCACCAGTAGCAATTAACTGCATGCCATTCCACATGTCATATGTATCCAGTTCCACATGAAGATATTTCAAACAAGAAACATCTATACACCACTTTTTATATAAACAAAAATACAAAACATACTAATGATTATCTACAAAAAGAACCAATATAACTTACTAAAAACAGCAAGAGTTGTTATTAAAAGCCTTCCTTTATATACTAGAGAGCCAACATCACAACACTACAATAATAACTCTAAGGATGGCAAATTCTAAGATCAGGGAATGAAACAATACCGCAACAGCTTTCAGTGCAGCTGCGTCTATCTGCTTGAAGTGATTATCATTCAATCCCAATTCACCATAGTATGCATCATAATAGAATCCCTACAAGACATATAAATTTCAAAATCAAATTTTTGCTAGGGCCTCAAGAAGAAATGCAGTCATGGCAGCAAAAGGCATGATGAAAACTCAACATTTTTAAGCACTTGAAGAGGAACATCGAGTTACTAACTTAACCATCCAGATGCTTTTTTTGTAAAAGATCAATATAACGAAGAAAATTGTGTGAATGAGCTGAAGCTCACACGTGTACTGGTCACAGAGATGTTACAGTCCCAGCTGATCACCTAAAAGACAAAGCCCCACTAAAGAGCAATCATCAACACTACATTAAAACAAAACCAGAAAAAAGTCCTGCTTCATTGAAAAAGAAGCAGGACTTGCCAATTGAAAAGGAAAGGAAATATTCAGAAAGAAATATATTATTAATTGGAAGCTGAAAATCAAGATCATAGTTGCAGAGGCTTAAACATTGGAACTAAGTCTTGCCAATTAAATCACCTTAGGTCTACGCGAGATATAACACTTGCTAGTTCATCATTTTAACTGACTAAATATGTTGTAAACTTGGATAAATCCCAACAAAAACCCTTTGAATCTAAGAAAAAAGTGGATTTCTTACGTTGAATAAACAAGTAAATCAAGGTAATTAGTTCCGTGAACTACACTGCTGGTATAGTGAGACTCGTACTCAGATCTCTTGACAATTTTAGTGAGTTGTGACATGGTAAGATTGGTATTCACATGTATTATTTATAACATAAACGACATTACAGAGATACGTATAAATAAACCGGGAATCATACCAAAGAGGTAAACAGATAGGGGAACACTTGAATTGTAAAGTATATGAATACATCCAACCTCTCCTCTTGTGGTACAGGGTCCAATGCAAAGTTTGCAACCATACTCCATTTCAAGTGCCTGTACCGCACCGCACCATGATTAAACCCGATATTATTAAAATTCAAGTAAAAAGATGGCGATGCATTGCCGCTAATCAAGCTCGCTCAAATACCTGGCCGAGAATGTGAGCACTTGAATGCCAAAAGGTGTCGCGTCCTTCGTCACTTTCAAAATTAAAAATCTTGAGCTCACAGTCATCCTCTAAAGGCCTATTCATGTCCCACAACACTCCATCGACTTGAGAAATTAACGCATTCGCAGCCACACTCTTCCCAATCTCCTTCGCGATATCCATGGGAGACGAGTGCCATCTCTTTCCTTCCTTCACTGTCCCGTCAGGCAAAGTAATCCTAGAACCAAAATGAAAAATCAGAATACCATTTTTTTCAAGCATACGAGAAAAAAGAAAAATTAGGGTTTTACTTGATGGAGTCGTGAGGGAGGGATTGGATGCGGGAGAGTTGTTCAGACTGAATGGATTGGAAGAGTTGGATGCGTTTGGGGATTACTGTATTGAGATAGCCTTCGTCTTTTTGGTGAGAGTTGGAGGCAGCCATTGTCGTGGAGGAGGGGAAGGAGGAGAGGAGACGGCGAGGAGGTTTGGCAAGAAGGAGAGATGAGGAGGGCAAGAAACGGCGGAGAGGGGAGAGCAGCCGAGGACATATGCACAGAGCATGCGGGAGTTTCCGGTTTTGGACAGAGGTGGGGTTTTCAAGGGCGTACCTGTTATGGGACCTAGCGTGGGGATCAAGCAGAGGTCCGTGAAGTTCCCGCCAACGGTGATTCCGACTCTAGCTTGGTTTTGTTCAGGGCTTATAGTCGGTTTTGGGCTTAGCTTACAGGTCTTGTTAAATAAGCCCCTTTTTTATCTTTCTATTTGAATCATAGTATTGAAACCGGCTCCTCCTGTTAAGTCGATTCAAGACTAGAAATGAACTAGATTTAAAAAAATTAAAAAATATATAAAATTTTAGAGTGTTTTGGTGAACTAATTTACCCAATAAAACCTGATCAAAAATTTAATTGTAACCCGTTAATTTTTGTTTTTTTACTAAAATAATATCATTTTGATTAAAAAAACATAATTATCTAGTTGATCTAATAAATTAGTCAAAATTTAAACTTTAAACCGGGTTAGATTTAAAAATTATGATTTAAACAAAATATGATAAACACACGTTTGCAGGACAGAACATGGCTATTTTGATTTTTCGTTGTCAGTTTGAGTGTATTTGTTTTTTATTTTATAATGAATAATATATAGTATACAAGATAATGGATACTCAAATAAATAACTAACTGAAATTCAACAAATAGGACATGGGTATATTATTTTGATATTTTTTAAAAAAATTGGTTTGACAATCATTAAATATTTGGTTTTTAACATAAACAGCATATATATTAATAAAAGATTGTCTTGACTGAAAAATAAATAAAATAAAATAATTATATTTTCAAGTTTAATAATATATCAAATTTTTAATTAACTATAAACTGTTTATAGCAGTAAAGTTGCATCCTGGTTTTGTAGGTGACTATTTTTTAAAGCACATTGTTTTTTTTTCTAGCTGGCACACTTTTTTTTCATTTTCATGCCTAGATATTTTTTTAATTAAATATCTCATGAGATAAAATTTAAATTATAAAATCACCAAGCTTCTTTTTTGTTATAAACAACCCTTCCTGATTTGTATATATATATATATATATTTTTTTTTTTGGTTTCTGCACGGATTGTTTTGTTATTTCATGATTACATGAAAAAAAAAAACAAAAAGTTTTAGTATATTATTCTTATGTATTTGAATACACCCGTGGTATGATAATGAAAAACTCATTTTTTTATTAAAATTTTCATTTATGATTATTATAATTTTCTACTTCAAAAAGAAAACATTATATTAAGAAGATTACAAAAAAAAGAAAAAGAAATTGCATTAATAGAATAAAGAGGTTTTTAAAGATATGTTTCTTTTATCCTTATTCTAGACTGTTTAGAGTCTTTTGGATATTTATTTTAATAGCTTTTGGTTTTTATTAAATGAAGCATATTGTTGGAAAAATAAATTATGTTGAGAAAAAATAGATTAATAATAGAAAGAGGGATTATACTAGCAAATTATTATGTCTTGATAGAATTTAAATTATTGATTTTCTTATACAAAAATTACTAACTTAAAATTTTTTAAAAAATTGAATAACTCCTCACCACACAAAATCATATATGTTGATTTATATTTATCTCTTAGATTTTTTATTTAGTTTTTGATCTATACCAACATCTTTTTTTAACATTTATTTATGAATATAATTCTTGATTTATTTGATTAAATACATGCTTCAACTTTCCGATTCACAAAAAAAAAAAACTATGAAGATAAAAAATATTATAAATAATGAAGACTATTTCAAAATGTTTTTATTTGACATTGAAAAAACACAACTTACTTCTTGTGAGTATAAATTATATACAAGACTTCTTATTCCACGTTAAAAAAATAAAATCTTTAATATTTATATAATGAAATTTGATATAAAATAATAACTAATAAAAAAAATAATAGGCTTGAACGCATGAGGCTGAACTGAAGAAGAGAAAAACCTCTTACTGTTCTCCCGAGCAAGGAAACGCAGGTATTTTTTGAATCTTTTATCTCTAATGTTTTTGACCCTTAAATTGAAAATATAATATTTTAAACTCCCGAAATCAATTTGTAACAGCCCTCAGCTGCATTCAAAACAGTTGCGACAACTAAGACAACTCTTTAATTCTTCATTTATTAGATCCAAACACTCATCACAAAATGCAAGGACCCTCGACATGCTTTGCTCAATTGGATTTTTTGCTATCAGAATTATCAATAGAATTTCATGATCAGGCAATGAATTTTTACTCGAATGAAAATTTTTACCTTGTCGATTTGGTGGTTTGTACAATAAACCAGCTTCGCCTAACAATCTCGAGCCTTGTGGCTAAACTAAAAACAACTTCAAGAGGAATGCCTAGATGCTCCCATGTATGAGAAGCACATGTTACATTTCAATTATTTCAACCAAGTAGCGGGCCATTAATAGGTTTTTGAAGAACAGGACCAACCAATCTATTCTCAATAAGATGTAAATGACGCTAAGTACATGAGATTTGATTGAACATTTCGCTTGGTACTTGGGAGCATCAGAAGCTACAGCTTGGAAAGGAGTGACTAGAAAAGCGGTCGTGGGTTGTGGGAGAAGTGGTGGCGGTGGTGCTCGGTAAGGCACGGTGGAAGATTGCGAGGTGGGAGTGGGGAGGGTCATTTGCGTTTTTTCTTGGTTTTATCTTTACGTAGGTAACTGGGTTTTTTGTATTGTTCAACCATTATTAGAAAGGTGCTCTAATCAATTAGCTTGCTAGAACTTAATTGCATCCTCTACTCGTTTACTAATTACGATTAGATCATAAAAATGACATATTTCCAACACGTAGTGCGAAGAAGCTCTTGCCATCAATGAGGCCGTATGACGTGTCTTCTTTGGTCCTAGAATCTGATTCAACCTCGGCTGTAAAGGTTTGTGGGCTAAGAACTCAAGAAACCGAGTGGCAGAACTAGACACGAAGTGAAAATGTTACTTGCAGTTTCTTTTAAGTGCGCGATCAGGCTTATAAACATAAATTAAAAAAAAAAAAAAACACAAACTAGCTGGCCTACCAATAGTTACAATTGAAAACTAGCTAACAACGGCGGCTGGAACATTTTCCTCGCTTCGCCAGTAACGAGGCTATCTATATTCTTTAACGATTGAAAATTTGTTCAAAACACAGAGAGATCAAGTATACCCTGTTAGTAAAACACAGTCATTCTACTAGGATATTATGCAACATCTGTTAAGCAAATGCCTCCACCAGCAGAGAATCCAACAGTATCTTTAAGTGCTTGCCTGTATGTCCAAATAAATTTTAAGCACCTCCAACTTGCTGCCTGTTGACGAGCGGCCTATTTTCAGGTTCACCGTACCAAACCTTAAATGGCTACCATAGAAAGTGGTGGGGAAAAAGTAGAATGGTAAGAGACATTGATCACACAAGTCACCATGCTCGTGATTTAACTATTGGTTCATGTTTTGAAGACAGTATATAATTAAGCTCTTCTAAAGAACTACTAGTACATATCCTTGGTGTCTGAATCTCCTTCCCTCTTCTCTATTTTTTTAAGCCTTTTTATTTTTCTTCTCCCTTTTTTCTGGAAAGAGGAAAGGAAAAAAACCATGTAATTTCCAAAATTCCCTTAACCTTAACTTTGATCTTCGCATATACTGGTTTATACTTTATAGCTGACAACTTTACACAGTATTCGATTCTGGCTCAATGATTGGTCGTAATCCACCGCGAACCATCATCTGGGAGTAAAACTCAGCATGTTCCTGTACACCAAATTCAAGATTTCAGCTACTACTCATCTTAGATAGCTTAACTAGGCAACTCACTAATCAAGGTTATCTAAATCCACCAACAAGTACAGGTAGGACCAACAGTCACAAGGTTAGTGCTAGACATGTTTTACATTGTCATATTAAAAGCAGCCATCAAGATAACATTTCCACATCATAGATGCATCAGCTAACTCTGTCGTCTTGTTAGGATGGTAATATGTGGTTTAACTATAAAAGCAAATGTAACAGAAGTTCTTCAACATAGATTTGTCAAAAGAAAAGGAGATTAAATGCTGTGTGTGTATGAGTGCTGGTACATGGATGAACATCTTTTAAATCACAATGCTGGTAATTCCTCATTCCTTTGGGGTATCCTAGGATTTCTACAACAGTTATCAAGTTATGGTATTGTTTAAAAAGTGGTTTTAGAAAATATCTACATGAGAACACGTATATAATTAAGCAATCATGCATGTCATGTCGGAGGCCAGCATGTCAACAAGTATATTTGGTGGCCAATCATGCAACTCAACAATTATACCCAGATGCTTAGCAACAAAAGCAATCCCTCTGAATACCAGTTGTTGATTTACATGGTACGATGCCAAATGAAAAGAACCCTATTATTCATAATACAACAAACCAAGGACAGCTATGGCACACCCTTCTGTGTATGCTTCTGAATGACAATGGAGCCAAAGGCAATATTTTGCAACAGGGTTGCTAATATCTGCATGTTATGTAGGAGGCCAGCATGCTGGATTTTACACACGCACACATATATTAAAGTGAGATATTATCACGGTACCACAATCACCTGCATTCAAAGCATGATAGGATGCCCAGGGATTTGGTTATTAAAAGAGTCCTCAACATAATTAGGAAATATTAAGGTTTGTTCGATTAGACAACCCTTAGGCTTACCCTGACAGTGTATTATTATACAAAAGACTATTATGCATCACCATGTAGACATTTATGACACCATTCAACCAATTACGAAGAAGCGAGATATGCACATGACTTATATGATGCAGTGGAAGAATTATACCTTAACTGTGACTATAACAACCGCTACGCCATTTTCTCGTGACTCGTGAAATAGTTTTCTAGCATCATCGGGTGTAACTGATGGAACAGCTTGAGGTAATACCTTTGCAACTACACAAAAATGAACACTCATAGCAGTAAGTTAAGAATGTGGAATACAATATTTCAACTTTTCCTACAACTTGGTCAATTCTAAGAAGAAAGCAATTTGCAATGAACTGCTGACTTCTGATTTCTAGCATTTTAACTCTCAAGCAGCTTTATATATGTGCCTTCACAGAGATCAAAATTAACAATCTTAGAAGTTGAGAGCATGGAAAGTTTATGCTCGCATCTACCTAACTTGTTCAATTAAGCATTTGAATAACCTTTGGGCACGCAGTAGAGTGGGATCCATAAACTTACATTATCCATAGGAAAAAAAATCATAAATTAAACTCGCTATATATACTTCTAAAGGGTATCCAATCCATCTTTATTTGGATACATAAAATGAGAAAGAGACTTAAACTACATACCTAACCTTTCAGAATGACGAACATCATCAATTAGCAAGACTCTATAGCTATCTCCACTCCCAACACCTCTCTTATCCCTTAGTCGTCCGATATCCCCTCCTGTTTCGACAAAGAGAAACAAAATAAACAATCCAAAAACTAGCAATATAATCCACCAACACTTTCATGAATGCTAGCTATTACAGGAATGCTAGCAAAAATATGCTTGAATTAAACCAAAATAGAAAAGAAAAAAAGGCACAAAGCAACAGTATTAGCAAGATGGGGAGTAAATCAAAACATTATCATGTATACAAGGAGAGATGTTTTTAATGTTTCTTTACCACTCGGATGAGGAGGGGGTAAGCAAAGGGCTCAAGGCGAAAAAATGGCAAAATCTACTATTGTGAAAAATCAAGTGCATCATTCACAAAAATAAAATAAAATCGCCGAATCTCGTCAAGAAACACTATCTCCTTCGTTTATGCATTATATTGTCATGGAGTGTTGGGTTAAATTACATTTGACAAAAAAGAAGCCAAGAGAAAATATGGGAAAATAAACAAAGAAAATGAGAGAGACCTTCGAGAGCTTGAGAAGAAGGGTCAAACTGGGACTGATCAAAAGTGGGGCGTTCCAAGACTCCAGTACCTCCCTTGGTGAAGGAAGCCTTAACAGCGAGATTCGTAGACATAGCAATTGCTCTTTTTTGTGGGAAATTTGCCCTCGTGCTATGAGTGGGGATTGGACCGTCAATGCTGTTGAAGTGGACAGACTGCTGCTTTGTAGAGGAAAACCGTGTCGTGGATGCTGCTGTAAATAATGCCATTTTCCTAGTTCTGTGTATACTCCTATAGCGAAATCTTGTAACTATAAGACGAAGCAGAGGGATCTAGTTGGCTTTAGGGCTCCGTCTATGGCTATAATACACTCTGGGTGGTTGTTTGTCTACCGCCTACTAAGAGCAGTGTGGTGTCATTTGTTAAGAAGATATTTACCCCGTTGCTTTGTCGTGTCCGGGCTCACACTTTCTCACATTATTACTCGTCAATATTTTATTCCTTAGGAATTATTGTGGCTGCTTTCATTTTTGTCTTGTCTAGGAATTGCCGCGGAAATCGCGTTTAAATTTAAATAAATTTTAAAAAATAAAAAATATATTATTTTTATATTATTTTAAATAATTTTTTTTATTAAAAAGTAACTATTATTATAATCCTAAACTCTACCGTTTTGTTTGATTATATTTTAAAAATGGGTTTAACTTAAAAATTTTAAAAAATTTTAAATTTTTTTTTCTAAAATATCTAAAAAAATATTTTAATATATTTCCAAATAAATAACATTTTAAAAATAAAATCTACACGGCAAACCAAACAAGCTGGATATCACTTTGAAGTTCTAGCAGACTACAGCCTTGTTGTTTTATTTATTTATTTATTTTCTTTCTCTTGGTTTTAATTTTTTATCCTTGAATTCCCACGCCACAATGGCCGTTGAGAAAGAGAAGCTTTAATTCAAATCTCAATTTGGGCCGCACTCTTTTGTGAATTTCTAGACCTTTCCCTTTTGTCTGTTCTTGCGATATTGAGAGTTGAGACG
>Ga0325410_1001880_pt1 | contig 23396 bp, 17 predicted proteins | sample PopdelMetagenome_16_FD_206182 | JGI IMG/M metagenome (GOLD analysis project Ga0325410, IMG submission 206182) | Populus deltoides microbial communities from Bellville, Georgia, United States - Xylem-PdIQD-R3 | ecosystem: Host-associated > Plants > Phyllosphere > Stem > Wood/Secondary xylem...
GTCAAATTTAGAACCCGAAAATCCCAAATGCATTCTAGCAAAGTTAATCGGAGGCATCTAAAAAAAGTCCTCAAAAGAACTTCGGGCATGAATAAAATACCTTAATGGCAGCAGTGACAGCATCAGCGACAGCACCAGGGTCAGCCTGCCATGTGCCCAAACCAACTGAAGGGATTTTAGCTCCAGTGTTGAGCTCAAAAAATGGAATTGCTTTGGCCATTTCTAACAAAAACCAACACACTGTCCTAAACTTGGATTCGCTCCAGTTTATACATGAAATTAATCTTCGTTGAACTTGGACACATAAATAAAATAACAGGAAGTAAAAACCTCTTACGGAATCTCGAGTCCCGATTGTTGAATTTTATGACATACGTAATGATTTTTGCTTAGGGTTTATGGAAGAGATGAAGGGTCAGGAAGGCTATTGAACCCCTGACATATGTTCTCACGTCATAAGTGTGCTGCCCGGGAGATGTGACATTTGAAATAAGGTTTGGTTAAATTTAGATTAATTAGGTATCAATGACATCAATTGATGCCATAAACTACATCAAAAGGGTATAAATTAAATCATTTAGGGTTTATGTTTAATTTTGGGAGAATTGATGATTTTTTCCAAATTGATAATTCTTTTGTGAGAATTGTTCATCAAATTTGCGAGAATTGAAATTTTTATCTAATTTTGTTATAGTTTTTGTATGTGAATTTTGAGAATTGATAAATTTTAATGAGAATTTATAGGTTTTGTTGTTTTATAGAATATGTCTTCTAATATGATATTGTTATGTTATTATGATGCCACTATTATTATTGATGATGTTAATATATAATAATATTACTTTAATTAGAGGAAGCAATGTCATTCTTAGTGCTAGACTTGATATTTTATTAGTCCAAGTGAAACAAGTAATAAATGGAGGTATTTGAAGAAATTACAATGAAATGAAATTTTATAACATCCTAATATTTAGGTATAAATTTTTTTATAATAAATCTAAAAATAATATAATTTTTTAATTGAAAAGATCAACTGATTTATCTAAAAGTTCCATCTAAAAGTTTTTTTTTCATTATATTTATTTATTATCTCGCTCTCCCTCTCTCTTTTTAACTCTAGTTTATATGACATGCACCCTTATAGTTGACAAGTCACATCAATTATATTAATGTCATTGCTATTCATTTTAGCTAATCAACAAAAGTATATATTCATTTCCATTAGATGTTGAGCATCTATTTACTCCTCCAATCGTTCTAAAAGACTCTAAATTGGTTTATTACTTGGCCTCCTCGTCACATATATCTCTAACCATAGACAAAATATATATTCACATACACATGCTTTCACCTACTCATCACCTACCTAGTCTTTTTATTGGTTTCATCATAATATTTTTCTAATTTTTTTAACCTCTTCCAAACATCGTATTCCCATTCGTAATTTGAATTCATTCACTCATACTCAATTATACGCATTAAAATATTTCTTATAATTCCTTATATTTTAGCTTACTAAAATATCCCTTAACTTTCTCCCTATTGAAAATTATGGATATTTCATTCAAATCACATTTTCATTTATATTTTTTTTGTATATCATAGCCCTCTAATATTCCTTCCAAATTTTCCTTTTCTGGCCGATTCAATTACTATCACATCGCTTAACATCCCTTTTTTGATTTGTTGTAAACATTTTATAATTGCATACTAGCATAACATTCTGCATCTATCCTCATTTATTGCATCATTATCAACATCATTTATGATTATTATTGTTGTTGTAATCCATTTCTGGGTCCCCACATAAAAAAGTAGAAAATACAAAAACAAAAATTATATATATATATATATTCGGAAGAAATAAAAAAAATAATAGCAGTGAAAATAAGATGCCAGAGTGCCCAGAAAATGGCTAAAAATTGGTTGAGGAGGTTCAAAAATACAAAGATTGAAATTTAACAATATTTTGTTGACAAAGAAAAGTCAATTTGAGGAAGAAAAGTACAAAATCAGATGTTTATGGACTTAATTAAATTTTATTAAAGGTTTAATTGAATTTTATGAAGGGTTTGATTGTAAGAAAAATTTATTTTGAAATCAATTTGGGCTTTAATTGGAAGAAATTAAAGTTCTGGGGTCAAATTATAATTTTTTAGAGTTAATTTGGTCAAATCAGAGGCTTAATTGCATAAATATTGAAGTTTGATGGCCAATTAGGGACCCAATTGATGAAATCCGAAACCAATGATCAAACTGGAAAAGGCGCGTAAATAGAGAGGCTGTAATTAAACCGAATCAAGGGCCAAATTGAAGAAAATAGAAGTTTATTGATCAATTGAGGGTCAAATTGCATAAATCAAAGACCAAGTACCAATTTGGAAAAGGCGGTCAACTTCAGAGCCGGCGATTGAATTTGGTAGGGATGCAATTGAATTAATTTTTAAAATCAAAAATACAATTGAGGACTTGATTGAACAAATCACAAATTGATGAATGATTTGGACTTTGACACGTTTTTGCCGTCTTTTTCTTTTAAATGAAATGACGTGTTTTGTCCAAAACGGCGTCATTTCATCCACTGTTCATTAAAAAAAAACTTGAAACGGTGCCGTTTTGAACAACATTGTGGGTCTTCTTCCTTCCCTGGATGCGCGAAGCAAGGTAAGAAGAAGATTTTTCTTCCTCTATTTTCCACCGCTTTTTCCTTCAAAAATATGCCGACCGAGGACCCCTACTTGCCTAAAGCTTTCCACGTGTTGGAGAAAAGGGAGGAGAGGTGTCCTTTAGGTGGTGTAGGGTCGGTTGCACAGTGGCCACCTCGGCCACCCTACCCCTGTGCCATTGACTAGGCAGGGGTAGTAGGTCTCTTTTTCTTCCCTGTTTTGCCTATAAATATAGGGGAGAAAGGAGACAGGGAGGACGAGAAGAAAAGAACAGAAAGAACAGAAAAAAATTAGAACAGAAAGAACAGAAAAAAAAATTAAGAAAGAAGAGAGGAAGAGAGGAAGAAAAACATAGTAGAAAAAAAGAAGAAAAAAACAGGGGCAGAGGGGGAGGACGACCACCTTCAGCCCAGCAGCGCCACCATTGCGCCTCCTTTCCATTGCCACCAGCAGCAGCAGTTCATCGAGCAGAAGAAGAAAAGAAAAGAAAAGAAAAAACAAAGGCTCTCACCTTAGCACAACAAAGAAGAAGAAGAAGCCAGCAGCGCGCCATCGTGCTCCCAGCCACCACTAGCAGCGCCGTTGTAACCACCACCGCCAGCAACACCACTTCGATGCCACCACAAGTTGGCCTTCTCTGCACCCATCGCCGTCCCTGCCACGCCTCCATTGTTCACGTAGCATATGAACAGTGGAGAGCACTGTTCACACGGGCTGGGCTGGGCTGGGTCCGGTCCATTTCAAAAAAAAATTAAAAGAAAAATATTTTTCAATATTTGTGATTTCCCACGTTTTGATTTATGTCTTTTTTTAATATCGGTCTGTATTTTACATCGTAAAAATACAAATCCAATATTAAAATACGGTTTTTGTCAACTTTTGAAAAATACAAAAACAAATTAAAAAAAGAAGAAGAAAAAATGTTTTTGTGCATACAGCCAAGTATCTCAAAGCTAAAAAATCATATTGTGTTTTCCATACATCGAAAAAGAGATATATTTTAGCATGCATTTTGGCTTTAATAACCAGTTTATTAAAGTCACGAGAACGTTGACCAAAATTTTAAAAACAACAAATTTTTTTATTTTGTTTGTCTTTTAATATCCGGGGTAGGACCTTACACGTAAGGCACATTCCGGATATCAGTTTCTTTTTATGGACACTAGGACGGTTAGACGTTTACCCATAAGATAAAGAACCTCCTTATTAAGGAGCGTTTTTCCTTGAACCCTTAGAATGGACCAACAATTAGAAAACACGACCATACCTTAGATTTTGATCAGACAAATAAAACAATGCAACTTAGCTTAGGTAGGGCATATTTGGGGTGTTAATATCTTTCTTTTACGTAACCAGTTTCCGTACCCGATCTCTGAGACCAATTAGGGTTCCTAGTGATCAAAATACTAAATGGTAACTCCCATTCTATTTTTATTGATAAGAGACAAGAATTCTTTGTCTCTCCACATTTGTTAGATAGACCTATTATACATTCAACCTTGAGGGTGGACGATCGACGCGACGCCGCACACGTGCGACAATTGTTAAGGGGGAATTAAACTCACTCATTTATGTTTATTTTCCCCCAATTTCTTTGATTAACCAAATCTTAGACCTTGATTTACAAGCATTTCTTCATCAATTCCCTTTGTAAGCATAAATGGTTCTTGAGTCTTCCCAACATTTCACAACTGCTTTCATTTTTTGCATGGTATTCTTATAACTAAGTTTATTTTAAATACCTCAAATGATGGATATTGAATCAAAAGCCAATATTTATGTTATTTAATATCTATTACATATATACACTCAAGATTTTCTCATTAATTATTAAATCAATCTCATTTGTACATCCTTCCCCCCTTATTCATGCATTTTTTTTTATATAAGTGGAGTAGATAATTTTCAAGCCAATTCTTCATCAACATCAATTCCATTTTCAAGCCAATTTTAAATGATCAATCATATCACACACCATTAGGTGCCATGAAAACCCCCATATTACTACTTTAATCACCTAGCTCAGCCATGGCTGCCACGACAACCCATACTCATGTATCTTGAATCGTCATAATAATTTAGTTGGTGGTTGTCACAACAGCCTATATTCACACTTTTTTGGGCATTAAAACAGCTTTTAGACACTTAAATGTAGGACTATTACAGTAGCCCTCTTAATTAAGCCCCCTTTTATACAACTCAAAACAATCATAGAGTTCATATATTTCTTCACAGAACTATTGTTACATACACATTCTACCGCCATTATGAATCACAACAAATTTTTATGGTATGTATACACTTACACACAAACCAATTTGGTAGCCATTCAATCATGTTCGCATTCCCAAGTCTCCCAACTTTCATACATGAAAAGGATGAATTTAACATAATTTATTAGTACTCAAACTTCTCATACATTTCAAGTAATATATATTCATAAAACCATTATTATTATTATTATTATTATTATTATTATTTCTTTAAAATTGATTTACACAAAACATCATCCTTTAGAACTCAAACTGAATCATTTTGCTTTAGTTTTTACATATCATTTACTTTATTTCTAATATTCTTTCCAATTATCATTCACCATTTAGTTAAGGATGACTTAACCCAATTAACCCACTTGATATCTTTATAAATATTCTCATCATTCTATCATTAGCACTGACATTTCTTTACCATTACTTTTCTCATCACTTGTATTTATAAGTCAACTAAATTGGTTTGTGTATAAGTGTATACATACCATAAAAATTATAGTATAAGTTTCTTTATAATAAATCTGAAAATAATATATAGGTATAAGTTTCTTTATAATAAATTTGAAAACAATATAAATTTTTTTTAACCATTCGATGAAACGATTGGCTGGTTTATTTGAACTCTGGTTTATTTGGTAGATCAATCAGTTCACCAGATCAATCTAAAGGTATCTATATTTCTAACTCATTAAGATTTTATCAAAATTCTAGCAAAATCTCTTTTATATTTGGGTCATCCCAAGTGTCGACATGAAAATCATATTATATATAATAACACTTCATAATCATAAACACCGCAAGCTCATCAACCCACTTTTGATTCAATCATCATGGATCTCATCTTCTCATATCTATCATTCTGTTATTCATTCTCATCAATTCATCGCACTAAGATATTTATTAATTTCACATCCATTACAATAATTAAAAAATCAAAACATTTACAATAAATTCTACATCAACAAATACTTGATTGTGTGTGTGTGTCCATCCTACTCAAATTAAAATGACAAATATAATAATTATGTAAGACCTTAGCATTATTATGTTTTAAACAAAAAATATATTATATCACCTTAATCAATCAATGATAATTGTTAGTTTAATATAAGGATATGTGAATTACATTTCAAAATAAAGTATCCAAATTACAATCTACAAGTTTGATGTTACACCTAATAATCCACAATTTCCTAATCTACATGAAAGCTATTCTACAGATTACCCCTGGTGAGCCTGTGAGTTATATGTAACAAAGTCAATGAATTTTACTAAGTCACAAGTTAACATCTCAGTTAACACATAAAAGGAAATAATCAATTTTTTTTATCTAAACAACGTTTTAATTCATTCTTTATAATCATCTAATTTTGTCTTTATATAATTTTATTCAACCCTAAATAAATATCTTAATATTTATAACTCACATAATTGTTCCAACATTTTCATATCGAAGCCAACAATTCAACACTCTCTTTTGATTAATTATTATTTTAGCATAGCTATTTTAATTCCCAATCGGTCTAGTATTCTCATTCAAAAAATAATAATATGGTATTCCTTGTGAATACTAATTTCTCTAACAAACCCATATTGATTACCAATTATTCTAGCATTCCAATTCAAAAGCCAATAATCTGTATCAATCAATATGACCAACCCATCTTGGTTGCCAATCAATCCGGCATTCCTTAATAAATACTAATCAACTTGGCCAACCCATCTTGGTTGCCAATCAATCTGCCATTTCTATTCAGAAGCCAATAATATGATATTTTTTAATAAATACCAATCAATCTAGCAAACCCATCTTGACTGCTAATCAACCTAACATTCCTCTTCGAAAGCTCATAATTTGGTATTGCTTAATGAATACCAATCAATCTGGTCAACCCATCTTGGCTGCCAATCAATCTTGCATTTCTATTTGGAAGCCAATAATATGGTATTCCTTAACGAATACCAATCAATCCGACCAACCTAACTTGGTTGACAATCAATTCAGCATTCCTATTCGGAAGTCAATGATCTGGTATTCCTTAATGAATACCAATAAATCCTACCAACCTAACTTGATTGCCAATCAATCCAACATTCCTATTCGAAAGTCAATGATCTGGTATTCCTTAATGAATATCAATCAATTCGGTTAACCTATATTTGTTGCAAATCAATCTAGCATTCCCATTCAGAAGCTAATAATCTAGTATTCCTTAATGAATATCAATCAATCCGGCTAGCCCATCTTGGTTGCCAATCAATTTAGCATTTGCATTTGAAATCCAATAATTTGGTATTCCCAGACACATGTCATTAATTAGCAAAGGTTACAGCGGTTGAGTTATATATCAAATTCTTTACCTGATCAAATAAAATATAAATTAAAAAGTAGAAATGAAATGTTAACATTCACTTCAAACTAAAAAAAAAATAGGTTTGAATGTGACTTTCACTGTTCATGTAAAGGCAATTGTCTATTCACCTCATTATATATACATATAATAACCAAAATTTTCGTTTCTAGTTCCTTGAAAATTTCTTTTTAATTGAACTATGACTATCTTTTTCTTTTTTATATTAAAAGTTAATTTCTTATGTTAAAAATAAACTTGAATCCTATTAATATTGTAGCACATAGACATATGGAGTAGTTAATACTAGATTCTTGGCCCCTGTTAAGCTGCGATTTAAATTATTTTTTCTAACATTAAAAAAGTTGTAAAAATGTTAGAAAGTAAAAAAATTCATTGCATTATAAATAAAATATATTTTTAAAATATTGAGATAGTAATATATTGGACAACATATTTTTTTTAAAAAAATATTGAGATAGCGATACATTGGCTTAACCTGGGTCAACCATGATTGTTCGATGAAACTTGAAATTCAGGGCATAAGACCATGATAATTTCATAGAACCCAAATCAAAACAAAATAGGAAGCTCAATTTTAATCAACCAAATATTTAATGCCAAGAAAAAAATATTAATAAAAAGGATAAAAAAGCTATATTTAAGCAAACAAAAATATCATGAAATGACTATATCATGCTTAAATTTAAGCAATTTATTTAATTTAACTAAAAAATAAAATTTCTTTTTAGAAAAGCTAAATTTAATAAAGAATGACAAATAAAAAAGCTGAGATAACCCATATTATTTTTAAAATTAGTGAAAAATCATATAAAAAAATAACATAGATCAATCTCTAATTAACTCAAAAATTGAAGGATAAAACTAAAAAAATATAAGCTAAAAAAACAAATTAAATTAACCTTGGCAAATTTCATAAACCATGGTGATTCAGAAAACACTAAGGAGGGGTTTTTTTTATCACCATTAGTGTCGCCATATGCACCATTTGAACACTTTAAGGCGACTTACTTCCTAACGTGTCAATGTACATACCAACTACTTTTTTATATATATATATTTATTAAAATATTATATTGCTCTCAAGTCAAATAATTATTACAAAGAAAACCAAGATGAGAGTACAAATAAGTCACTGGAGGCAAGCTAAAAAGTTCTTGATTTTAAGGGCAATCCAATCATTTAACAATGTGATAAAAAGTGAAATTTCATAAAATAAAAAAAAATAGATACAAATTAATTAAGTTGTTTTAAAAAAATATAATAATAATTTTACTATTTCCATCCTAGCATGCTAGGTTTAGGTTTTTGTTACAAAAATAAAAATGTAAGTGACAAACTAATACACATTGAATGGTATAGAGAAATATAAGCTTTAAGCAATCAAAATGCCTAGAAGTGAAGTGAATCATAGCATAGCAGAAAATCCCAAACAAAGGAGAGATACCGAGACGCCAAACTAACCCTGCAAAACCCTCTGTATAAAAGGGAGTTAGCCAAAACCCTAACAAACTTATAAACTTAAACCCCAACATTTCTCACTCAGCCAGAGCCACTTCTCTCTTCAATCAAAATCTCTATAAATGGCCTTCAACTCTGTACTTCGCCGAGCCTCGAAATCCCTCTTGCCTCTCGCTATCCGCGCCGTGGGAACTCCCAGAACCTTCCACAGAGCTATCCCCGCCGTTCTCTCCGTTGAAAACCTCCGAGACTTTCTTCCATCTTCGCATTTCTCAACAGCTGCCACCGCGCTGAAACCAACCGCCGATGAGAATCTCATTCGAGTCCTCGGAACTGAGATCGAATGCGCCGAGGAACCCCACGATGTCAGTTTCTTTCCCCATTTTTTTGAACTTTATTCACCAATTTATTTTTTATTTGCCTATTTTATGTTTGATTCTTATTTGATGGTATGATTCTTGGTTAGTTATGCTGAAAGTAAATTATGTAGTCTTTAAAAAAAAAAAAACAAATTGTGGTTTAGAATTTTGTCTGCTTAATACTTTTATATTTTTTAACTTGAGAGGGATTTTGCTTTTTTTTTTATTAAGTCTTGAATTCTCAAGCTTTGTGCTGGTGGAGAATAAATTCTGAAATCTTGATGAGAAAAAATATATTTTTTTTAATTAGAACTTGTGTTTTTAGTGACACACGAACATCTTTTAATGATTGCTTAAACAGGTAGAGAATATCTCGAATGAGTTTCCCTTCAAAATTAAAGATAATCCTGGAGAGAGGACTATTTTGCTAAGTAGAAAGTTCCAAGATGAAACCATCAAAATTGAAGTCGACATGCCTAGTATTTCAGATGATGATGATAATGATGATGATGAAGATGCCAAGGACGCAGATGTCTCTAGCATTCCGTTGGTCGTGAGTATTACCAAGGGAAGCGATCAGTATATGGAGTTCTGTATCACTGCTTTCCTTGATGAGATTTCAATTGATAGCTTGTCAATAAAAAACCTGGAAAATTCTGATGAACTTGCATATGAAGGACCTGACTTTAAGTAAGTTTATTATCTTCAGAATGTGGGACGTTTGGTGGATTTCAATCCTTCAGTGGATTCTCTTTTTGTTAATTTCTGACTTTGTTTCCCTTTGGCAGTGATTTGGATGAGAATCTGCAGAATGCTTTCCTGAAGTATCTCGAGATTAGAGGCATCAAACCTGGCGTAACAAATGTTTTGTTTGATTACATGGCTAACAAAGACACCAAAGAATACTTGTTATGGCTGAAGAACGTCAAGAATTTTGTGGAGAAGTAACTCTTTGAACAAGACATGACCATTTCTGGATTCACCTGTGTATGCCGCTAATGGTGATATCTGCGTGCTGTTACTGTAGTGATTTAGTTTTTCCTTTTGAAATGTTCTTACTTCTGGACCTGGATCATGTTGATGGAAGGAACTAGTATTGAAACTCTTGTCAGGAATATGAGAATGGCAGATAGGGTGCAAGTTCTATTTCATAGGGTGCAAGTAAAAGATGTGAGACTCAAATGTGATCATGATTCGGTGATCTGATTATTCTTTCAGTCGGGTCTATTTATCTCACAATTTTTTTTTTGTTGATAATTATGCAAATAGGTGCTAGATTAAGTCTTGATACACGTACAATCTTATTGCTTAACTGATTTGGTTCTGCAAAAACTTTGGACCCAATTTACATGTTTTATGCCTGGTTTATCGTTCACTTAAAAAATTTCCTAGCGAGATCCATTTATCCAATGCGTGAGGTATTTGGGGAAAAGAATATCTAGTAAGATTAGCATTACTCTTTGTTTGGGGAGTAGTTTTGCATGTAGACTCGGAATCTGCCGGCAACTCTGACTCCGATAATCAAACACATGCACTTCTTTTTAGCTTTGCGTTTGTTTTCTACAAGCGCTTTCCTACTCAAAGCCCAGTTTGGAAACGGTGGTGGGTAGGACTGTAGGAATTCCTGATACCATTGATAAGCTGTCCCAAAATTACGTTTGGTGGTTTTAAGGCAGTGAGGAAAGTAGTTTCTGAATCTAATTAACTCTAATGCTATAATTCAGAGCTTACAACTACAGGGGTATTCTTTTTCAGAAAAGGAAAATGTCAAAACATTTTCATATTCGTCATCATGTGGAGATCCAATTTTCTTGCCGTGAAGATCTAGGAAGGAGATCATCCATCCATCCATTCACTCAATGCATCAAGAAATTTACTTTTCTCCCTGTGATTTGGGCATAACTGACCACGGAAGACCTGGTCTCTCCTCCCCTGGTAAATCGTATTCAGTTAATTGCCTCCATAAAGGTCCACTCCAAAAGGAATAAATCCATCTTTGATACTTTGTTTCAAAGTATTTTTAGAGTCATATGCGTGTAGCAGAAGAAAATGGAAAAGGAAAAGATACATGGGCCTCTATATTTTGATCTGAATACAGGTGCCAAGATCCCATCTGTTGGACTAGGGACATGGAAAGCCCCACCTGATGTCGTTGGTGAAGCTGTCAAGTCTTCTGTCAAGGTTCTTTTTTTCTTACAATCAACTCCATACCTTGTTTCCAAACTATTCAATATTAGTACTGAATATGTACTAATTTTGGTTCCAACTCTGTGCAGGCCGGCTACAGGCATATTGACTGTGCTAAAGTCTACGGTAACGAAAAGGAGGTAACCATCTCTTACTTTCATGTAATACGAGGCCCAATGAATTACCTTCTGGAACACGAGTTTGAAGACACCTGCAATATGTTTGTTGTCATTCCTGTTTTTGGGCCTTTGTAAGAAAATGGAGATAATTCCTGCCTTGTGTTAATGTAATGCAGATAGGGAAAGCGTTGAAGGAACTGTTTTGCACTGGGGTAGTGGGACGCAGTGAGATGTTCATCACAACTAAGCTCTGGTACTTTATTATATTTTTCTGCTGCTTACTGTTCTTGATTTGGTCTTTAACTGAAATTGCTTTCTTATTATTACTGATCACAATCAAATTTTGGAGTTAAGAGTATGCATGATCTTTAGTTGAGGACCCTGATATTGGCCTAAAGCCGTCTTTACTTAAACAATCATGTCATGGTTACTATAATGAATTTTTCAGGTGCAGTGACCAAGCTCCTGAAGATGTATCAAGGGCACTGAGCAAGAGTTTAGAAGATCTGCAACTTGATTATATTGATTTATATCTTGTAAGCATGTATTATGCATTCATTTGTATTCGCAAATAGTGACGACATGATGCTTCAATGACAACGAAGACTATTTTCTAGAATTCTGAAATCAGAATTGGCACAACGTAGAATGTACCAACTGACAGTAAATTCTAAAATATGGCCTTGCTTTACAGATTCATTGGCCATTTCGGACAAAGCCAGGCTCAACTGGATGGGACCCTGAAGTCATGGCACCTTTATGCCTTCAAGAGACGTGGGCTGCAATGGAGGGCTTGTATGCATCAGGTCAGGCACGAGCGATTGGTGTCAGCAACTTCTCGACTAAAAAGTTACAAGACCTCGTTAGGTATGCTAAAGTGCCACCTGCAGTTAATCAGGTTGAGTGCCACGTAGTCTGGCAGCAGCCTGCTCTTCACTATTTTTGCAAATCAACTGGAATTCATCTCTCGGTAATACTCTAGACAGTCTTTTATCACTGGATTTTATCCTTAGAATCATTTTGTTTGGTAAGATTCAATATTCGAATTGTGTGAATAAAATCTCTCTTGCAGGCGTATTCCCCTCTGGGTTCTCCAGGATCTTGGATTAAAGGAGAAATCTTAAAGGAACCGCTGCTGGTTGAAATTGCTAAAAAACTTAACAAATCGCCTGCACAAGTAGCTCTTCGATGGGGAATTCAGAGTGGTCACAGTGTTCTTCCAAAGAGTGTAGATGAATCAAGGAGCAAGGAAAACTTGAGCTTATTTGATTGGCATATCCCACCAGATCTCTTCTCAAAATTCACAGATATCCACCAGGTAAGATTATATACTTGTAAGCCGCTATGAGGAATATTTATAAATTTATCTACTAACTATCTGGTGGGTGCGTCAAGCAGCAAAGGCTCCTCCGAGGGGATTTCGCCGTCCACGATACTAATAGTCCGTACAAAAGTCTTGAAGAATTGTGGGATGATGAAATATGAGATGACATATCCTCTGGTCATCTGCATTTGCATGTTATTGATCTCTCTTCAGGAAAACAATCCCACATGCTGAATCCTACCTCTCGAATTTTGAGAGGCTACGCGGTGCAGTAATAAATGAAGCTGAATATGGTTTACTTGATCCCTAATTTGTTTTTCCCGCTGTATCATGACAATGTTCATATTTGGCTGTACTAGTTGCCTAGCTGCTTATCAATCTCATCACCTTACAAATGAAGTGTTTCAATTTGTGTGGCACATAGAACCGCATCATTATCCATCGAGTCAAATCAAATACTACACAGAAGACTGGTTGTAGGCAAATTAGAATGAAAACAATCCCATGCCTTGATACTGGATTTTCTTTACTGATGGATGGCCGTAAAGATGTCGCTTGCTAGAACACCATTTGCTTAAGAAATGCAGTTTTTCGTTTTTCCAGCCTCTGCCTACAATTAGTTTCTGATAGCTCATAAAAAAGAAAAAGGAAAAAAGGGAACTAGTTTTGATACAATGCTGCAGCTGTCTTCTCAGACAACACATTCACTTCGCTATCGCAATCTTTTTACATGGAGCAGATCAGCTTGTATTATTAGACAAATAGTTTTGAACTATACATTTCACACAGTTGGAGGGGTGAAAAATTTGCCTTTCGAAGTGTGAGGCGGCATTTGCTTTTCTAGTTTGTGCCCAGGTGAAAAAATCACATGGCAGTGCCAGGTGAAGATCAAAAAGATAGAAAAAGAGGCATCTACTCCGATAAAAAATGCAGCCATGTTGATTTCAATTTATGGGAACATCACTCACCTCTGTTTCAAGTCCAACTTGGGCTCTATTGCAATTAAATTATGAAATACAACAGCACAGCACAGACATCAACTATATGATGGCATACATCACCGTAGCCTTTCTTTTGAAATTACGTACCAGTACTTCAGGGCTAATGATTTGGCACCCATCATGCTATAGGAAAATCCTGAGCCAATAAACCTGACCTATAACGCCCAACTACTTCATGATCTTGTGTAATGATCTGACCAGTCCGAACACTAGACAAAAGGTAGGAAGACAATTGGAGAACTCATTTCGTCAAAACGTTCACCGCATACATTGAGAAAGCAAATACCACAGAATACAATGAAAAGAGATGCCTTCATACGATATCACAATTTTCATAAATAAAAAATCAGCCACCAATGTTGCCAGTTTTCATTGCCGACATTATATATTGTTTCCATGGCAGCTAGAAATCTCCGCCGCAGCTTCCAGCCTCTTTCGTTGCTCTGCATGGGATATAAGAAACAGTTCATTCAGGTAGGCTTCTAGATCAGCAACTGCAACTTTTTTTCGCAAGGAACAAACTTTCAGGGTTCAAGTTCTTTTCAAAAGGACAAATGATGGAGAACCATTATTTTATATCCATCACATTTCAAGTTCCTATCAAAACCCAAATCCAATCCAAACTAGAAAAACAAAATTACGAAACCCTAATTTACTGTACAACAAAACTCTGCCACCAATCTTGCTGGTCTTCTGTTTCTATTGTTTCCCTTGGCTGCCGGCTGTCAGTTTCATCACTGTTCATTGGCAATTAGTGGTCCTGCTTCGTTATAATTGGCTTCTAGATCAGCAACTACTACTTTTGTCAATAAAAATACTCTCTAGAGTCAGGTTTTTTTTATTAACTGTAATAGGTGTACATGTGAGGTTAAACGTATTTTAATTAATTTTTTGAAATTTTAAAATTAATAATTATATAAATTTTTAATAATCCTGAAATTTATAATACGTGAACTAATAAAATTCAGGTATCTTTCTTTTAAGAAGGCAAGAATGATAGACAGACCAGGTCAAAATTAAGAAATTTAGGCTTCGACTAAGATGAGTCCTTCCGTAGGCTGGAAGCAAAGGCAGTTATCACAAGGGTCAATGAGTAATGAGGAAAGCTAATGACATCATTAGAGATAGATAATACGATAATTATTTTTAGTTCGGTCTGGTTTTTATTTATAAAAATAACTAAATTGAAATTTTAAAAAATATAAAAAATTAAACCAAAATGGATTTCAAACGACTTATTTTAGTTTAGTTCAGTTCGATTATTTTATATTAAAAAAAATTATATTGTTTTTTGGGTTTTTTTGAACTTTTTGATGAATTTATAATTGATGTTAATATTGTCCAATTTTATTACAAGATTCTTAATTTTTTTACCATTGAATATTCATTTATATTAAATTATGAGTGTCAATATGTTGTAAGCCTTCTTTTTCTATTTTATTTGAGGGAGCAAGATTCTTTCTGCATCAGAGTTTAAATAACATACACACCATGTTAAAATTCAAATTACAAAGCACCGCTTTCAAAAGGGCTTAAAAAGAAACAACAAATAACCTTGTTATAAAACACTTCGTGCCAAAAAAAATAAATTTTCATTGTGCATATCATCCCAATCGAAAAACACATTAAGAACATTTTGATATCAAAACCTGGAACTCCATATCTAGAATTATAACATGATAAATTAAATTAGAAGATATAAAAATAAAAGGTAGTATTTTTACCATAAAACTGACTTTTGAACTAGTTATCATTTGTTGCGAGATGTACCTTTCCACCAAAGTCTATAAAATAAAAAATTAGACATGGTAGATGATTGAAAACGTGTTAATTAATAAATCACAAAATAAAAGGAGTAAGTTTATAAGAAGAATTACTTTACTCAAGGTTTTTGTAAGTTTTAAAATCATTTATTAAGGTTCTAATATCAGTTGGAATCGATTTATGAAGCAACCAGCTGTTTTGACAATAAATGAGTGTTTGAACTGTTGCTGGAGATAAAGAACTTTAAAATTGATCGAGTATACGACCATTTGTGGTAAAACCTGATTCAAAAGCCATTGTGGATATAGGAATAGCTAGAACATGTTGTGCAGCCTTTGGAAGTGACTTATATTTCAAAGCATTACTCTTCCACCAATCTAAAATATCTAACTAATCATCATTAGGATCCTCATAACCATCAACCAAATACCTTTCAACCTCATTTCTATTTTCCACACTATCCTCCTCCTGTAAATGTCTTTTGAATCGAGCCAAAGTGTTAATATCTACCTTCATATCATCAATAACATTAAGCGTAGTTAGATGTGTCTTGACAGAACCCAAAAGCATAGAAGATTGGAAAAGGACTGTGATCGTTTACATCTCCATTAAATATGGTGAAAAAGGTTGCAAGGTTATCATAGATGGTGAAAGTTGTATCAATGCAGTATCTTATAGTTGTGTAACCCGCTTAGGCTTAAAATATGTTCCTTATACTAAGCTATATAATGTATCTTGGGTTAACAATCAATGAGAGATGTTCTTTTCTTTTAAAGTTTGTAAATTGACATGATGAAATTTGATGTGATGAGATTTCTATGGATGCAGGACATGTCCTTTCACTTTCGAAAGGATTAATCACTTCTTGTTTGGTAAATTCATTTTTTTTTATCTTTTATTTTTTACAAGCTTAATATTTAAAGTTTTTTACGAGATTTTTTGTTGCAGTCATTATAAAGAGGAGGCAGCTATCATAACTTAATTTTCGACCCCCTGTTTTTTTAAATATTTTCAAAATACAAAAAAATATATATGTTATTTTTAATATATTCTCAAAGAATTCAAAATCTAAATTTTTTTCTTTTAAGGCATTCAGTTTTTAATGTGCCATTTTCAAAACCATTGTTTGGTTTAAAAATGGTGTAATGATATTAGTATGTATAAAATTGATTTTTTGATAAAGGCAATTTTTTGGTCCAGAAAGAGTAATTGGGTCCCAGTCATTTTAAGTTGTCTCTTTCGTTAGGTCCCTAAAAATCCATCCAATTATAGTATTTACAAATGAGTTGATCTGTCTATATATTATTATAGGCAGAAGGAAAAGGTTTTTTTAACATAAAAAATCTTTTCATCCGATTCAAGCCCAACTTAAAAATATATAAATGTTGTCAATATGTTTTTTAATATAAAAATATTAATTACAAATAAAAAATTTAATATATATTTATTTAATAAAATAAATCAAGAACTATATAGGCTAATAACTATATAAAAAAAGCTATCAACACTAATTAAAAACTAAGTTAATTAGGAAGAAAAAAATATATGAAAATAAACATATATGATCTTGTGACCAGATAGCCTTTCAAAACTTTTTTATTTAATTATATGGTAATTAATTTATTTTTGTAAGGAGAGTGGTAATTTAAATTTTCTTGAAACAAAATGATTTGCTTGTGTAACTCTTTATTTTTTTATTGATTTTTTCATACCAAGAAATATATATTTTTTATTATATATTTTTTATTTAATAAAAATCAAAAGTATACAAAACAAATATATAAAAAAAGTTGAATGATTTGAAATAAGAATAAGAAATGTAGAGGCTGCAGATGACGGGTCGTCCGCCTTTTAATATATAAAAAAAGATTCGAGACCTTGCACGCAGACAAAATCTCTTTTGAAGGGTTGGGCACGTAAACTCATATGTACGCCTGGCTTATATAGTTTTTTTTTTTTTTTTCCCTATATTTTACACTATAATTTGTTTTTTTTTTAGAAAATAGATTGTCTCATGCATCTGACTTTTTTTTTTTTAATGCATTTTCAACCCTTCAATTTTTTTAAAAAATATCATTCAATTCTTTATAATTCAATGATCTCGTTTTGTAAAGACTTAAAAAAATTATATTTATTTTTGTTATTTCAATCTCACATCTTTGTTATAGTTGTTCTTTATAAAAACAATCATAAAAAAACAGTATTTTTATTTATTTTTTAGTATTTTTAGATCGTTTTGATATAAAAAATAATTTTTTTATTAAAGTATTATTTTAATATTTTTCTAAACGAAAAACATTTTGAAAAACAACTGTTTCGAAACTTCTAAATACCCTTAAAGGCTGCCATTATATATGTGTATATTACCACAAATTCACATTTTGTTTAATTTTTTTAGTATTACATAAATGCTTATAATACCCTTTGAATGAAAAAATATACAATATGTTTATAGTAATAATTATTTATAATGAAAAAGTGAATTAATTGTTCTAAATTAGGTATCAACATCTCTACAATATCTAAAGTACAGTAGAAAGATTTGAATTGAGCCTCACAACATATGAAGACAACGACTAGTTATATGCTAATTTTCTCTCAGCAGGTTCTCAAAATGGTGGTAACTGAAGAATTATATTCGACAAGTGCCATGTTCTTAGTAATTGCAACCTTTAGTAGCTTTTTATTATTATTATTAACGTTAGTGTTCGGGCTAGCTTGTGCGTATTTTAACTAATTTTACAGGTCTTGAAATTAACGACCATGAAAACCTCTAGTAGCCCTTAGATTTGTGGAACTCGAACTGATCTTTAGAAAGCAAACCTAGAGACTGAACAGCTGAACCAAACCTTTCAAGGTTACTTTTAGTTGCATTCTTACAGCGTGTTTGGTAGTGTGGTTACAGGTGCTTTTCAAATAATTTTTCGTGCCAAAATTACATGCAAATGATGTTTTTTTATTTTTTAAAAATTATTTTTGACATCAGCACATCAAAACGATCTAAAATATACAAACCATATTAAATTTTAACAAAAAAAATTTAAATTTTTTAGGAACACGCTGCAGTCGCGTTCCCAAACGTGCTGTTAATATCCCCAGTAATGCTCATTCCATTTCCTCTCTTGTTTTTTTTTTAACCATAATTAATTCATTTCATCAATTATTATATTGGATTTAAATTTTTAAAAAAAATGATTTGTTACTTTCGTGAAGCGTAAGCATGGTTTCATTGTTGCTTAGGAAATTGATGTCAAACAATGAACAGGGTATCAAACAATGAAAAAGGTATTGGCCCAGAAAAATAAAGCAACAGTGTTTAATTTGGACACGCACATACACAATAGGAGAGCAGTGTTTTTCCCCAGTTGAATACACAAATGTCACTAGATCGTAGACTAGTTGCATGTAGTTTTAGTTACCGCTCCAACTACTCCTACCACTACTATCACCATCTTCACGGCCCTCTTCTATGGTGCCGTAATCTTCATCAACATCTCTGATCTTGGTGCCATTTTCTTCAGTTGGCTTGGGCTGCTCCACTTCTTTGCTGTTAAAGCCTACCCTGCAGAGACAGATCAACAAGAAAGCTGCTAGAAATGCAGATAAACAGGCCAGGAGTGCAATAGAAGAGGGTTCCATTGGTGAAACTTGTGCATCAATGAATATCACTGGTCGCTTCTTATAGCAAAGGATAGTCTAAGGTTGACGCCGGCTGGGTAGACCAAACTTTGTTTACGACAGACTTAATCCCAAGTTACTCCGAATTCCACATCCAAAGACCATCATATTTCCGGTCATTAGGAATAAACTTTGGTGTCTTGACTTTCCCGAGCGACTCAAAACTCTGAATTGATGGTATAACAGGAAATGCCATTTATTAATTGGCCCAACCTACACATAATCATACCATCTAATCTATGCCTCAAGTTTGAAGTTTGAAGTTTGAAGTTTGAACTAGTCCATCCTTGCATAATACAAGGGTTTCATTGACCTTTATAGGATTGCCAAAGTTCAGTTTGAATGCAACTACAAATCCAATGTTTTTGTATTTTAAAAGTATTTTTTTAAAAAATTAAAATTTTTTATTTGTTTTCTTTACTTGAAATTAATGTTTTAAGATTGTTTTGATGTGTTAACATCAAAAATAATTTTTTTTAAATAAAAAAATATTATTTTAATTTATTTCAAGCAAAAAACATTTTCAAAAACAATTATTATCATATTTCTAAACATAGTCTAAATGAAAGAATACATGGATTTATTTCAATTTTTTAAGGACATATTAGATATAACTAAATGTTTAGGGATATATTGGACACAACCACTAATCTATAAGGATATGTGAAGCCATGCATTTCCTTTAAAACACATCCTAGAAATTAAAAGTGATGGATCAACATGTTTTATTTTTACATGGATCTTTATTTAAAGGAACCAAAGATAGGATGATGACCCAACATCCTTGGGCTTAGCTAAGCACTAAGCCCAAGCATAATGCGAATCTCGTGATCATACAACTCATAACAAGGTTGACAATGAATCCTAAAATGCCAAAACATGTTTAATAGGAGTGTGACACAATGAAAACTTATCTCAAGGCACTAGCACTATTGGAACAAGAACCTTTACCCTATAAATATCAATTCGTGAACGAGAAGTATAAAAAAGACACCACAAAACCAATTATTCTTCGATAGGTCAATTTAGTTCGTTAAAGAACCAAAAATTATGAAAATCTCTCTCACAAAAGCTGAATAACTTCGACAAAAATAGTATTATCAAGTCTTTTTATTTTGTGCCTATAAAGAGTATTATACTTTTGAGAATAAAACTCTCACACTAATGGGTTAAACATGCACCCAATTTAAATAAAGTCCGAACTAATTAAAATAAGATTTAAAAATAATAGAAATAAATAAAACAATAGTCTAAAATTATTTTTCATCTTTTTTGCATATGTTAGTGAAAAATACACGAGATAAATAATTGTTGAAGAATTCTTACTGAATAAAAGTGTGATGCTTTGTAAAATAAGAATTAATTTTTGACCAATTAATTCTTCTTTTTTGAGATGAAATTCTTGTAAAATAAAAAAGCCAAAGGATGCCACATAAGTTCCCAGCAGCATTAAGGACTCTTTGTAATGAATGAAATCCTTGTAAAAGGATTTTTTTCAAAAACATTTTGAGGTTGTGAGATCATGCAAGTTTTTAAAGGATGTTTATTTAAGAGAAAGGGTATACGCAAAGAGGATTCTTAGCCAAACTTTGTTTTATTGATGAGAATAAATTACACAAATTATTTCTTCACATAATCTTAATTTACATGCCAAATTACACTTTCTCCATTCATGCTAGTTAAGATCAGTGCCCCTATCGAGAATGATTTTTTTTACCATGTAAGGGCCTTTATAATTTGGTGCTCATTTTCTATGATTTTTATAAGGTAAAGGTAGAACTTTTCTTAACATCGGATCATCATCTCTAAATTCTCTCGATCAAACTTTCTTATCATGTGTCTTAGCCTTTTTTTTTTTGTATAGCTGGTAATGACAAATTGCTACTAGCCTTTTTTCACTAATCATGTTTAGCTGCTCATATCTTATCTTCATCCATTCAACTTTTTCTAAATCAGACTTCATCAATACTCTCAACGATGAGATTTTCTTATCATGTGTCTTAGCCATTCTTTTTTGGTACAGCTGGTAATGACAAATTGCTACTAGCCTTTTTTCACTAATCATGTTTAGCTACTCATATCTTATCTTCATCCATTCAACTTCTTTTAAATCAGATTTCATCAATACTCTCAACGATGAGATTTCTATTTCTAAGGGCATAACCGCCTCCATTTTGTATACTAGGGAATAGGATGTAGCACCAATCGATGTTCTCATAGCTATTTTGTAAGTTTTGAAAGCATGAGGGAGCTATTCATGCCAATTTTTATAAGTGATTACTATTTTTTGGATAATATTCTTTATGTTTTTGTTAGCAGCTTTTACAACTCTATTCATCTTTGGCCTATACAGTGATGAATTCAAATGCTTGATCTTTCATTTAGCACACAATTCAACGATTCTTTTTCCATTGAAATTCTAAGCATTGTATGTGACTATTCTTTTAGGCAGCTCATATCGACAAATTAGCTCTCTCTCAATCAACCTTTTAACAACCTTTTAAGTCACATGTGCATATGAAAAAGCTTCGATCCATTTAGTAAAGTAATTAATTGCTACTAAGATGAATCTACGTTCATTGTTGTCTTTTAGATTAGGTCCAATAACATCTATCTTCTACATTGCAAATGGTTAAGATGACAACATGTTAAATAGAGGAACTAGTGGTGCATTGATCTTATCTCTATGTACTTGACACTTATGATACTTCCTCATATAATCTATACAATCCCTCCTTATGGTCATCTAAAAATACCAAACTCTTTGGATATGTCTAGTCATCATATGTCTATTTATATGTGTAGCACCTACTCCTTTATGTATTTCATGTAGTGATTTCCTTGCTTCTTCTTCATTCGAACACCTCAGAAAATTCCCGTCAAACGACCTCTTATATAGAACTTCTTCATCCAGGTAGTAATCCATGGCTATTCTTTGCAATGTCTTTCGATCTGACTTGGATGCCTCATTGGGATATTCTCGATATTGGATAGATTTCTTTACATTGTAATACCAAAGCTTCTTGTCTATTTCTTCCCCAACTAAATAGTAGTAAGCACGAGATTTTTTTTATTCTTATGCATACTGGTTGCACTTGATCTCCACAATCAATTTAAGCTATGAAGGTCAAAGTTGCTAGAGTATTAACAAATTAGTTTTTATCTCTTACTAAATGTGTGAATTCTATCTAATCAAAGTTCTCTACTAGTTTGAAAAGGTACTCTTGATTTGGACTCAACTTTTCATATTTGGTTTGTCATTCTCCTTTTACCTGACAGATTATTAGCGTTGAGTCTCCATATACATTTAACTTCTTTATCTTTATTTTTGTAACTACTTCTAGTCCATAAGTGCATGCTTCATACTCAATTATATTGTTAGTGCAACCAAATTGCAGTTTGATTAAGATGGGGCATTATCTATCATTTAGAGAAATTATAACAACTCCAGCTTCATGACCACATACATTCACAACTCTATTAAAGTATATCATCCACTAATCATTCCTTTTTCTTTTTCAATTGTCAAGACATCCTCATTTGGGAAGTCAAAGCTTAAAGGTTCATATTCCTCAATGGCATTGTCAGCCAAATGATCAATAATGACACTTCCTTTTATAACTTTCATAGTCATGTAGACTTTGTCATACCCAAACAACAAAACTTTTCATCATGTAATCTGACTTGACAAATATGGAACTTGTCATCATGTAATATGACTTGACAAATATGGTTTCTCGAATATGTACTTTAGCGATCTATTTTAGAGATGAGCTATGTGGTGTAGTACAACATGTACTAGCGTAATCTCTTAGCGCTCCATGCTAATCCGCAACATAACTTCTTAATTATATTGTAATGTGCTTCGCAATCTGTGAACTTCTTACTGATGTAATAAATGGCTTGGTTTTTTCTCCCCATGTTATTGTGTTGTCCTAGTACATTTTTCATGGATGCTTCATTGACTATTAAGTATTGTATCAGGGATTTCCTAGGAATTGATGGTATTAACAAAGGTGGGTTAACAAGGTACTTAATCTTCTTAAAAGCCTCATAACAATCTTTATTCAAAATCCTAAGGTTATTCTTCCCCACCAACCTAAAGATTGGTTTGCATATGTAGTTGTCAACCAGGAGATAAAATGAGCTATGTAGTTTAACCTCCTAAAAAACCCCATACTTCTTTCTTAGTCTT
>Ga0325410_1001881_pt1 | contig 23392 bp, 10 predicted proteins | sample PopdelMetagenome_16_FD_206182 | JGI IMG/M metagenome (GOLD analysis project Ga0325410, IMG submission 206182) | Populus deltoides microbial communities from Bellville, Georgia, United States - Xylem-PdIQD-R3 | ecosystem: Host-associated > Plants > Phyllosphere > Stem > Wood/Secondary xylem...
ACTTGGGAGCTATTGGCCCAAAGCTTGTTACATGGGTTAAGGAGAAAAGCTTAAGGGAATCAAACATTGCACTATCTACGTATCAGTATCTGCAACCCGAGTTACTAAGCTCGTAGGGGTGTCTCATCACCTAATGCCGTAAAACCAACTGGTCTGGGAGTCATTAGCTGAAAGCTCATTACATGGGTTAAAGATGCATTGTGTTTTAAGTATATGTATATATATTGAAAAAAAAGACAAAAAAAAGGAAAAAAAAGAAGAAGATAATAACCCCAACCCAAGGAAGTTAACCTTAAACATTAGAACAGATATTGTTTTCTTCCAATAAAAGCCCTATCATCTATGTTTTCATACATTGAGCACATAAAAAGAAAGGTTTATTAATATTTTGTTTAAGAGGTGTTGAATAGATATATAAATTTAATGAGTTTGTTTATCTGGATAGATTAATGGAAGTTGAATGATGAATGCCTTGTTTTGTGGAATTTGCAAATTGTTTTTTCTATTTTAACGCTTTGATTACTAGGGACTAGTAATAAGCTGGTTGGGGGGTGTGATTAGTACTTAAAAGTGCATTTTTATCAAGGTTTTATATCATCATTTTGCACTTGAAGTAACAATAACTCATTAACTAAAGCATGTTTTATAATAACATATCTAATAATATAAGATACCTTTAATTTATGGTAAATGTTCATCTTAAATGCAGGCCTATCACATAAATTAAAGAATTGATTGATGAGTTGAAGTACTGAAATTGAAAGGACAAAGAGATGGCCAAACTTAGAAAAGAGATGATTGGTGCAGTCCAAACTGGAACACTGTTTGGTAATCGGGTCATATCTGGAGTTGTAGATCTCAGATTTAGGTCTTCCTTATATGGATGGAAAGCTAAGACATAGGCCTACAACTTTCATGGGGAGTCCAAGATTCAACAAGACCGTTTTCAAGTCCAAATTATAGCAACAACGAAGAAGTCTGAATCTGTCCTGCAGCCCAGACACTGTTCAGTGTTCAGCCCATATCTCGAGTTCTAGAAGTCCAAATGATCTAACATTTTTACCCTAGAAAGATGAGACAATTTCCTAGAACTTTCATGAGTCTGTTCAAATTATGACGTTATCAATGACCTTTTTGGCAGACAAGAAGATAAGAATTGTCACCAAGTCAAGATGTGGCCACCCATTCATCAATTAGTCAACAAATCAATAGTTCCGAATTTTGGCCTATAAAAGGAGGCATTTGCCATGTATTTAGGCATCTTGGTGTTCAGATCAAGATCATGCTCTTGCTCTTTCTTTATATTTTGTAATGCTTAAGTTTTGCTTATATTAATTTCTTGCTTATGCTTTTCATTTCCTTTCCTTGTTTATTTATGTTTCTTTCTTTCATTATGTGTTGCTAAGTTAATTATGTCAAGGTGAAAAGGGTACACTAATGGTGTAAGAATAAGTATAATATAAACTTAACATGGACCTTAATGTTGGATATTAACATGCTTTATATTTGTTATCTTGTTCACTTTTAATACTTTGCTTGTTAAATGGTTAATCTAGATTTATGTTGTATAACACTTGGTACAACAAATACTTGGCACTTTCATAGCCCATATTGTATGGTATAACCGACACCTGAGCTATGAAAGGAACTTGATTTGTTGTTAACATAAGTTATAATCATGAATGCCTAACAACATTTACAAGTATTAGCATTATTCGAATAAGATAACTAATGTAATCATGTTAACAATTTATAATCTGATTGGAACCTCCTTTGTGTGTGGTTTCCAATTGAATAAAAAGGGTTTATACTATACTTGTTTGAAATACCATTAATAGATCCTCTAACCTTGACATTTGTTGTTATCATTGTTTAATCCTTACGTTAATCTTCCATCTCAAAGTTCTCATCAACTTCTTCTTCTTCATCATCTTTATTATTATCATTATTAATAGTATTATTGGTATTATTATTATTACTACTATTATTACTATTACTATTACTATTATTATTATTATTATTATTATTATTATTATTATTATTATTATTATTATTACTACTATTGTTGTTGTATTATTGTTGTTTATAATTTATACAATTAACCTCCATGTGGTTCGACCCCGGTGTTGCCGAGTTATTTATTACTTCGACACTCTTGCACTTGGGAGAAGACATCAATCTTTTGGTCGTGTCACTATCTTTCTTTTCCTTCTTTTTTCTCCTCTCTTATTTATTGGCTCAAATAACCATCATTTTCTCTATATAAACTCTTTTTCTCCTTCTCTCTTTCTATTTTGGCAATTTCTTTATCCGCCTTTAAGTTTTATTCTTTCTTTTCTTTTTCCTCTATTTATAGAAAGGGAAGGGCTTCTAGAAGCTTTCTTAGGTGGATTGATCGACCCTTGGTTCATTGGAACAAATCCTAGTCATTAATATCATTTGTCCCGTCATAAAAATCATAATTGAGTGACCTCCTTCATCTTTCTTTTATAGCGATTTCAAATGTTTTTTTAGTATTGAGAGGGGCAGTGGTGAAAGAAATGATGACAAAGAAAGGAGTGAGGGCCTTTTGGTTGTGTCGGAGAGTGTGGATATAAGGATAAAGTGCAATCATTTAAGCATGAGAGAGGTGACACAACCAAAGAGTTGATGTCTTCTCCCAAGTATAGGAGTGTCGAAGTAATAAATAACCCAGTAAGACCGGGGTCAAACCACAGGGAGGTTAACTGTATAAACTATAAATAAAAAAATAGATAATAACAGAAAAGGAGTTGAAGAGAGATTTGAGATGTGATATTGATGTAAGGATTAAACAAGGATAAAATAATTGTCAAGGTTAAAGGATCCACTAATGGTATTTCAAACAAGTATAGTATAAACTCTTTTTATTACTCAACTGGAAACCACACACAAAGGAGGTTCCAATCAGATTATAAATTGTTAACATGATTACATTAGTTATCTTATTCGAATAATGCTAGTACTTGTAAATATTGTCTAGTATTCATGATTATAACTTATGTTAACAACAAATCAAATTCCTTTCATAGCGCAGGTGTCCATTATACCATACGGTTGGGCTATGAAAGTGCCAAGTATTTCTTGTACCAAGGAATATACAACATAAATCTAGATTAACCATCTAACAAGCAAAGTATTAAAAGTGAACAAGATAACAAATACAAAACATGTTAGTATCAAACATTAAAGTCCATATTAAGTTTATACTATACTTATTCTTACACCATTAGTGTAACCTTTTCACCTTGACATAATAAACTTAACTAAACATAATGAAAGAGAGAAACATAAATAAACAAGATAAAAACATAAATAAGATATAAGTTAACTAAGTAAAGGAAATGAAATGAAAAGCATAAACAAGAGATTAATGAAAGCAAAACTTAAGCATTACAAAAATATAAAGAGAGAGAGAGAGTAAGAACATGATCTTGATCTGAAAATCAAGATGCCTCAATGCATGGCAAATGCCTCATTTTATAGGCCAAAATTTGGAATGATTGATTTGATGCCTAATTGTTGAGTGGGTGACCACATCTTGACTTGGTGACAATCCTTATCTTCTTGTCTAAACAAAACGTCATTGCTAACGTCAGAATTTGAACAGATTATCTTCATGAAAGTTCTAGGAAATTGTCTCAGCTTTTCAAAAAAAAAAAAAGAATTGTTGCATTTGGACTTCTAGAACTCGAGATATGGGCTGAACACTAAACAGTGTCTGGGCTGTAGGACAGATTTAGACTTCTCTTTTGATGCTAAGATTTGGACTTTCAAATGGCAGAATTGAGTCTTGGACTCCCATGAATGTTTTAGGCCTATGTCTTAGCTTTCTAGCCATATAAACCAAACTGAAATCCAAGATCTACAGCTCTAGATATGAGCCAATGACTGAACAGTGTTCTAGTTTGGACTGAACCGGCATCTCTTTTCTAAGCTTAGCCCTCTCTTTGTCTTCTCAATTTCAGTAGTTGAACTCATCAATCAATCCTTTGATTTTTGTGATAGGCCTGTATTTAAAATGAGCATTTACCATAAATTAAAGTTATCTTATATTATCAGACTTGTTATTATAAAACATGCTTCAGTTAGGGAATTTAATGATACTTTAAGTGCAATATGATCAAGGTTGTCAAAAACACTTTTTTGACACGACAAGGAACATACAATATAAACTTGAATCGTAAACTCAAATCGTAAAATCGCAAGTAAAATTTTTTAACTAAAAATCATAAAATCGCAAGTAAAATATTTTAACTAAAATCATAAAATCGCAAGTAAAATATTCTAAACAATACAAATATCCAAACATCTTAAAATACATAATTCAAATAAAATATCCTGCAATTCAATAAATCAATATATGCATCAATAATTACAAATATACATGTTGTATCCTGCAGTTCAATAAATGACGAGCATGCATGTTGTATATATGGAGACATTTTTTATGGGAAACTATTCTAGTGAGACAAAAAAAAAAGGCAATTATTCAGCACAGATTGCACTTTTGCAGGTACCACTTCAGTAATCAAATTCTCAGAAGCTGTACCATAAAGAAACACAGAACAAAATTGAATTTTTCAAGTATAGTTCTGATAAGATATCCATGAACTCACAATTTCTTGCAGCCAAATCATCACAAAAACAATTGCAATTACAATTACCGTGAGCAAGTTTTACCATGATTTCTCACAATTCTCAGAAGTTGTACCATAAATATGACATTGAATGACGTTATTCTATTACCACAAGCAAATTTTACAATCATTTATCATAATACTGTCAAAACAATTGCAATTACAATTACAATTAAGATGCCATCTAAAAACCTAAAAGCTCTTGCTAACCCATCAAGAAAAAAGAAAGAACTCTCTTCTTCCAAGTACAAATTTATCTGTTGCTGAAACTCCCTCAAAAGCTTAAACTTTCCAAATTATCTTCCTCTCCACCTATCCAACTCTAATCAAATATGGTTTTAATTCACAATTCAGGAACTTATTAAGTGCTAGGTTATATTCATTCAACAGAAGCACTGCAAAAGGCATTCCAAGACTAACCTATCCAGTAATACACAAAAAGCATAACTACTAACGTTTGGACTATTGAGTCTTACACCTAAATTACACAGATTCACACAAAACCAGCAATTACAACACATGAAACCAGCAATTACAACACATGAAACCAGCAAGCAAGAAATTACACAGATTTAGAGAATACCTAGAGAAATTACACCTAAATTCCCTTCACATTCAGTTTTCTATCAAAAATTCATATAATTAAGAAGCTTAGTTAAAGATAATGGAAAGTGACCTTGACAAGAGTGCAATCCTGGAATGCTTCGTTGTCTATGCAGAATTGCAGACTCTACAACACCAAAGCAAGCAAGATCAAACAGAGCATAGGTGAACATTACAAGAAATTACAACACACAGAAGTACAACATTGTTAGACAACTTCAATCGATGGTTAATCAATTCAATCGATGGTGAAAATTACAAGAAATTACAACACACAGAAGTACAAAATTACTAGCAGCAGTGCAGCACCACTTCCCCTCCGAGAAAATACCCAGAAGCAAACCAATTAATAGTAGAATACCCAGAAGATAAACACAAATTCACATAATACCCAAATAATTTTTGTCTCTAATCACCACCATTAGACAGAAAAAACAAAGCTTGGGATTGGAATAAATTATTATCTTCGTCTCGCCAAGAACGCTCCGGATCGGGGGAAAGTGATTTCTTAATCTGCTGGGGAAAGGGAAAACAGCCCAAACGAGAAAGGGAAAAGGGGAAGAGAGTCAGGGAGAGTGGGAGACAGGGACGAAAAGGGGAAGGGACTCTGAAGAGTGGGAGGGAGACAGAGGAGGCTGAGGAGCATTTCTAATTTTATGCATTTGTTGAAAGTTTTGGTGAACTCGTGAAAATGTTACGGTTTTAACGTTTTTTACGAGTTGACCCGTTTTTTAGCGAGTTTGACCGGGTTTGACCCGATTTTACTAGTTTTCGAGTTTTAACCTCGATTTTACTCGTTTTATGTGTTTTAACTCGTAAAATCGAACGATTTTACGAGTTAAAATGCATTTTTAACAACCATGAATATGATGATATAAAGCCTTGTCCGATTTTATGAGTTAAAATGCATTTTTAACAACCATGAATATAATGATATAAAGCCTTAATGAGAATGCACTTTTAAGTACTAATTAAGAGGGGTGGTGCAGCATAGAAAAAAGAAGAAGATAAGTTGGGCATGCACCAACGTATGCCTTTTTTTCATGTAAAACAATGGCGTTTTCCTAATGTTTTTTTTTCACATGAAACGACTTTTTTTTTAAGGAGGAATTTTTTAAAGTAGATCCTCAAAGTTTGCCGCTTTTTTCAGTTTAGTCCTTGTGTTTTTATTTTTTATTTTCTTGGCCAATTGGACATTTTCTCATAATTTCTTTCAATTCAGTCCTTATTTGCATATTTTCACAGGCCTCTCATTTCTTTGCTTTCTCTAATTTAGTCCTTGGATTTGTAAATTTTTTTTGCCAATTGTAACCATTTTTCTCATAATTGCTTTCAATTTTACTCCAAATTGAATATCTTTTATTTTTTTCTTTATTATTTGATTGATTGTTACTTTTTTTCCCTTGCTTTCCAAAAAAAAAAAAGAAAAATGCAACAATAAAAACCCTTGAAATATATTTTTCTTTTGCTGTTTTTACTGAGATTAGAGTAAAAGTGTGATTTTTGTTAAATATATTTTTCTTTTGCAGTTCATTTAAGTTTCAATATTTAATTTATTATGTAACTTAATATTAATAATTATGATAATTATAAATAAGAAAATTATTTATAGTTAAGTTATTAATTATTAATTATAATAATTATCAATAAAAATAGTTAGTTAGTTGAAGTGAATTTAAATTTTAATAGGTTTAATTAGAAGATTAGTTGTATACAATTTAAGTTTTAATATGATATCTTAACTTGATAGTTACGAATTTAATTTTGGAAATAAAATGACTTAAATAAATGTATTATTTTTCTAGTTATTCTTGAAACTGTTCTACTTTTTCAAAAAAACATTTGTTACTTAAAAAACACTCCTACATTTTGCCAAGCGCATCACATGTCATCTCTACATTGGCTCAGCCAGCTTTAAAACTCAAGTCAAGCTGAAGTCATGGTAGTTAATATTTAATAAATCAACCTTCGTGGGCTCCTCCACAGCCTCCTTGTAGCTCAGGCGGAGTGCACGGTGCGTTACGTCAACTGCACTTCCATTTTGGTGGAACAGAGAAAATTCAACATAAAATCTAACAGTCATCCAGAGACCAGGCAGAGAGAGAGAGATGAACAAAACGCATTCAAAGCTGTTGAAGATCGTTATCTCTCTCTTCGCCCTCAACTCCCTCTCTCTTTGCCTCTACTTCTCCTCTCACCACCACAATTCTAACAACAAACAAGAGGAATACCACTCTTCTCTAACGTCAAACGACCGTTCCCATACGGAAAACAACAGTAACAATAACAGTAACAGTAATAATGTCAATCTAAAAGCTTGGCCAATACTTCCTTCTTACCTTCCATGGACTCAAAACCCTAACAAAGTCACCGTCCGTTCATGCGAAGCTTACTTCGGAAACGGCTTTAGCCGCCGCATCGACGTGCTTTCGAGCGGCGGATGGTTCAGGTGCTTGTACAGCGAGACATTAAGGAGCTCGATATGCGAGGGAGGGAGTGTACGGATGGTTCCGGAGAGGATTAAAATGTCGAGAGGAGGTGAGAGGATCGAGGAGGTAATTGGTAGAAGTGAGGAGGAGGAGTTGCCGGATTTCGAAAACGGTGCGTTTGAGATTCTTGGATCGACAGCGAGATCTAAATGGCTTGTTGATGAAGGTTTCTTAGATGCGTTTGTTCCTGATGGGAGTGTAATGCGACACACCATGCGCGGGTTGATCCGATCGATTCGGGTTGTGGATAATAACAGCAAGGAGTTTCATTGCGATCTGGTAAATAATCTTATTCTTTTTTTAATTTTATTTAGGGCAAGTGATGTGGTGGAAGCGGATTGGAATGTTAATTGATTAAGTAATAAATGATCTATTTTGATCATTAATTTCGCTTATAGACTGACAGGAGTGGAAGGGAATTTAATGAAATATTTCATAAGAGGAAGACAAAATTGTTACTAAATAGAGGTGATAATAAGTTTATGTAGATTAAATTATGCGGTATGCTTGTCTCTTATTGATGGTAATTGGTCTATCTGCTTGCAGTGGATTGAGGAGCCAACCCTTTTGGTCACCAGATTTGAGTATGCAAATCTTTTTCATACTATCACAGATTGGTACAGTGCATATGTTGCTTCGAGAGTCACCGACTTGCCTTATCGACCTCACTTGATTTTTGTGGATGGTCACTCTAGAGTATGTTATGCTCTCTGTTTTACTTACATGATTTCTTGGCTCTTTTAAGATTATTGCATATGAGAGACTTTAATTAATTTTATGCTTAAATTGGTTTGTTTGGATTGTTTAGTATTGAATTTTATAGATCAGTGGAAGGGAGGACTGGAAGAGAGAGAGTTCTAGGTTTAGAGATGAATTACAGTGGAGTACTTCTCTATTTCTAATCAGTAATCAAATAATATCAACTCTTCTTCCTCAGGCATACATGGCATGTCTTTGATGGTGTGGAAGCGTTTAATCATCTTTCATAAATTTATGAAATGCTTAGTTAGTAGAACTGAGAAGTCAGTATCCAATTGCTTTTGTTCTTGGAAAGATTGAATTCAGCATGAGAAGGTTGATTTTCAAAGCATGCTTGAACAACCCTAGCCATTATTTGAATTTACACCACCATTTATATCACAAGCTGCCCACTCACCCCAATATCCAGATTGCCTCAACACCCCCCTTCCCAAACAAACCCTGTGGTTTTGCTATTTCATTCTAAAAATAAGTTCATTATTCTATTCCAAACATGCAATTAGTGGATCCAATTCTTTTTAATGAGTGATCAATAATCATGATTTCAGCAGGGGATACTCAAGCTGCCAAGAGTTTTTTTATCCCTTGCACTAGTCATCCTCTGCTTTGTGTTTCTCCGTCTGAAAATTTTCAAGTGCCCCATGGCCAGTCTTTTCAATCTTCTTGATGAGCTGGTCATCATGTTGTCTTTCTTGCTAGTGAAACATAATCAACTACAAGCAACAATTTCTCCTTATTTGAACGAAAATTGTAATGTGCAGTCACTTTGGACATTGTTTTTGCTCTGCTACTGTTCTGCGTAGTTGGGAAACATGACAGGGCTGGATGGTGGAAAAGTTTCACCTAACTGACCCAATGAAGGTCATGTTTAATTACTTTTATGAGCTCACCACCCTTACAAATTTGTTCTGCTGTTCTTGATCTAATTTGCATAGAATACTGATACATGCTTATGTTACCTGACCTGCTGATGATGACAAATTTCAGACACCCTTGGAAGGAACTTGGAAAGCGTTGTTTTCAAGCGTTAGATATGCTAAGGACTTTAGTGGCCCAGTTTGTCTTCGGCATGCTATTCTTGTCCCTTTGGGATATGAGACTGCACTCTTCAAGGGACTGACTGAAAAAATAAATTGTCAGGGAGCATCAGCGCATGATCTTTGGCAAAACCCTGATGACCAAAAAACTGCTCGATTGTCTGAGTTTGGAGAAATGATCAGGGCAGCTTTTGACTTCCCTGTCAGTAGACACAGAGCTGAAAAGCCATTTTCTGGGCATAATGTCCTCTTTGTCAGACGCGAAGATTATTTAGCCCATCCACGCCATGTTGGTAAAGTTGAATCAAGGCTAAGCAATGAACAAGAAGTTTTTGATTCATTGCAGACCTGGGTATCTAATCATTTGGAGTGCAAAGTGAATCTTATCAATGGATTGTTTGCTCATATGTCTATGAAGGAGCAAGTCCGAGCCGTTCAAGACGCTTCTGTTATCATTGGTGCTCATGGCGCAGGTCTCACTCACATCGTATCTGCAACACCAAAAACAATAATTCTGGAGATTATTAGTAGCTACTTTAGACGCCCACATTTTCAATTGATTGCTGAGTGGAAAGGGTTAGAGTATCATGCCATCAATCTTGATGGGTCACATGCGCATCCATCAGTTGTCATAGACAGGTTTAGCAGGATAATGAAAAGTCTTGGATGTTGAAATTCTTTTGGATACGTGTGAAATTGATCGATACTCATGGCAGCAGGGAATGGGAAAGAAGTGATGCGAAACTTTATTGATCTTCAGGAGTCTGCTTTTTAATGCCACATCCTCTCTTGCTGATATTAATTATTGCTTTCAACTCTTTCTTCACAACATTGTAATTTGTGGCTGATTGAAGATACCATGCCAAGATTGTACTGTGTGAGTTTCTTGCGGTCTGTGGTCATGTCAGGAGCACCTTAAGCAGTGGTACAGGACAGACAACATAGATGCTAGTCGTCTTTTGCCAGCCCCAAAAGTTTGATGGATGGCCATTGTTCAACTTCTTAGTCCGTACGAGGTGGATGTCTTGTGTTCTTTGGATATGGTACGTCATCCTGACACCGGTGATAATTATTCTCGTTAATGATATTTTGTATTAGGAAATGGACTTACAAGCCAGGCTTCGTTTATTTTAGGAGATTAGCTCATGATTGCTCACACGTACGACACAACTACATGTTGAACTACTACTGTATGATACCACCAGTTTCTGTTCCCTCTCACCTCTTATTTAAGGATAACCACATAATTAATTTGTGTATTTTTTTTTCTTATTTTGCTCTGTTCCGTCCTTTAACTTGTCAATTAAGTGCACGAACATATATGTTGTTGTTAAATGGAATAATTATAAAAAAAAACCTCATGTAGTTAAATGGAATAATTATAAGGAAAGTGATTTTCAGATGAGATTTTCTGTAATTATCCATTGTTAAATTATAAAATAGAAAACTAAGAGGTATCAAAGTTGCCTTGTGAGATGAGAGTTTTTTGGCACCTTATTATTTTTTTCTTTGTTTTTGGTTGTGATTTGTTTTTTTATGCATGCTTAAGGGAATCTTGCAAGGTAAGGAAATGTTGATTCGCTCTATTAATAATTGGCTTAACAAAATAAAATTTAATTTTATTAATTTAAAAAAATTAAAGCTTAGAGATTGAATCTAAAGCTTAAATGAATGTTGAATCCCTGTGTTTTCTCTAAAATTAGGGATCCATTTGCACTATCAAAAGCAAAGTTCATGATCGGTTCGGAAAAATAAATTAAAAATTTGTTGATGATGAGAAAGTAGACTCCGATAGCTTGGTGGAGTACTACCATTAAAAATAGGGATAATAGAAGCATCACAAGTGTGGATGGCGTTTGCCTGTCGAGAAGCACATGTTATGCCTCGTGCGAAGAATGAGAAGAGGACCGGTGTGCGGTAACGATGGCGCCTAGTCATACATAATTTATAGTGGTAGTAGTGCTCGTGATTTTTATTCCGTGCTTGATTTCGTTGCTTTTCTGATTTGCCTGTCGCGCACCATTATATCTACTCCATGTTGTGTGCACTCACCGGAGTGGGGGCTAGAAAAAATATAAGCTTATGAGGGGATTTTTTTAAATTGTTATTAAATGTGAAAGTATATTTATTTTGAATTTTTTTCTATTAAGATAATTTATCTTATTAATGTATCTTTTATTTGTCTTGACGAACATTTTTTTTTTTAACTAGAATCATTGTTTAAAAAAATTATTATTATTAAAGCTAGCTAACAAAAACTATTAAAATATTATGTTCATTTTTTATTATGTGTGATTGAAAGCTAAAACAAATCATAAATGTGAAAATCATATTTAAAATCTATTTACAAGTTTTAAGAATAAAAAATGATTTGAATTGAATTTTCATAAATAATTTATTATTAGTATTATTATTTTCATATTGGATATATAGTGATTGAAAAAAATATTAAAATTCAAATAAAAAATTATAATAGTATTTAAGAATTATGTCAAAACTGAAGAGTAAGTGAATTTGTCTAGTTTTTTTTTTCTGAAGGGCAACAAAAAAAAAACAATGGAGTCAGGCCTAATGCCTTGCTTTTATTATTATTATTATTATTACTATTACTATTATTAAGGAGGTACACTGACATGATCAAATAGTTGATGTTTTTTTTCAAGTGCAATAGTGTCAAAATAATAAATAATTCAGCAACGCCAGGATAAATCCAGAGGGAGGTTAAGAATACAAAACCACAAATAATAAAAGAAAAGGAGTTAAAGAGATCTAAAATATATGATATTAATGTAAATATTTAATAGAGATAAAATAATTGTTAACGTTAGAGAATAAACTAATGGTATTTTAAATAAGTATAGTTCAAACTATTTTTATTATTCAATTGGAAATCACACACAAAAGAGATTTCAATCGGATGATTTATCATTAATGATTCATTATAAGTTATTAACATTATCATATTAATTATCTTATTTGAGTGGCACCATGAATCTTAATTCATGGAACTAACTTATTTCAACAAATCAAGATCCTTTTATAGCAAAGGTGTTGGTTCTCCATACGGTAGGCTATGAAAGAATAAAATATTTGTTGTGCTAAGGATTATACACCACGAATTAAGACTCACAACTTAACAATGAGGGTATTAAAATTGATTAAGATAACAATTACAACATATTAATATCAAACTTTCTTGAATTTAAACAATAAAATCTATATTAAGTTTGTATTATACTTATCCTTGTACCATTAGTGTAACGTTTTCATCTTGACAAAAATAAACTTAACTAAATATAATTATTTGTGTGTGTTTACATGTATCTACAAGTAGATAAATGAGAGAGAAAAGGGAATATTATGCAAAGAGAATTCATGGATAAACTTTGTTTTATTGATGTGATGAGGACTTATACATTTACACATAGTATTTCTTTACATAATCATAATTTACAGGTCTAATTAGATCTTTTCCATTCATTATTGTTAACACAAATGCTCCTCATAAGAAATCTTTCTTTACCATATAGCAACCCTTACAGTTTAGAACCATTTGCTCTAGTCTTCTCCCGGTAATGGCAGGATCTTTGAATTCTTTTAGTTGGACCTTTCTATCATATGCTCTAGCAATTATTTTCTAATACAATTGATGGTTTCAAATTATAGCTAACATGTTCTCACTGATCATGTTTAGTTGTTTATACAATATTTTAGCCCATTCAAATTTTTCCAACTCAAATCTCATTAGGAATCTCAGTGACGGTATTTCTACCTATAAAGGCATCACTGCCTCCATCTTGTATACTAGTGAGTAATATATAGCTCATATTGATGTCCTTACCACAATATAGTATGCATAAATAGAAAAGGAAAGTATCGCATACCAGTCTTAGTATATGACCACCATCTTCTAGATGATCTTGTTAATGTTTTTGTTTATTGTCTCATAACATCATTCATTTCAAACCTGTATGGAGAGAAGTTAGCGTATGTTTGACTTTTCACTTCTCATATAATTCTATAATCACTTTCTTATTGAAGGTATGAGCATTATGTCATTATTATTTTAGGTGAGCTATACTGGCAGATTAGATTTTTCTCAATAAATTATCACAATGCCAACTCCATTTCTAAATACATTTATTGTGCAATTGAAGTACATCATCCACCATTTATTTTCTACTGCCTTTTCCATTATTATGACATTTTCATCTAGGAAATCAAAGTTTAAAGGTCTATACTCATTAATGTCATTATTTACAAGGTGATCAGCAATTGCACTTTCTTTTACTACCTTTATCATCATATAGATAAAGTCACATAATATGCTAGTAACATTTGTCATCTTGCTATTTGGTTTGACATGTATGAGTTTTTAAAGATGCCCTTAAAAGAATCTATTTTTAGGATCAACCGTATAATACAATATATATTATCGAAGTTGTTTAGCGCTCCATACCAGACGACAACATAGCTTATCTAGCTAACTTCACTAAAACTCATAATCAGTGAACTTTTTATTAAGGTAATAAATGGCTTGCTTTTTTCTTCCAAAATTATCATGTTGGCCTAATACACAACTCATAGCCACTTCAGTCATGGTCAAATACAATATGAAGGTCTTCTAGGTATGGGTGGTACCAAAAAAGGTGATTTTTGCAAATACTTCTTAATCTTGTCAAAGGCTTCTTGGTAGTCTTCATCCTATATTCTAGGATTCTTATTTTAAAGTAACCAGAAGATTGGTTCACATGTAGTTGTCAGTTGAGAAATGAAAAGGGTTATATAATTCAGCTACCCTATAAAGCTTCTCATTTTTATTTTATTTTTTGGTCTCAGAAGCAAGCATGGCTTATATAGCCTTAATTTTGTTAGGATATATTTCAATTCCTCTATTGCTCATAATAAATCCTAGTATATTTCTAGACTTTACCCTAAATATGCATTATATAGGATTCAACTTCAATTAATATTTCCTCAGTCTTTCGAATAACTTCCTCAAATTTTGAACATGATCGTCTCCCTTTTTAAACTTAGCAATCATATTATCCATAGAAATTTTGATCTCTTTATACATCATATAATAAACAAAATATCATCATTGCTCGTTGTAGGTCACTTCAGTGTTCATCAACCCAAATGGCATGACTTTGTAACACAAAGTTCTCCAATAGGTAACAAATGTAGTATTTGTCCTTTTCATCCATCTTAATTTGATTGTACCTAAATTCATTTATAGTGGAATGAGTGGAGCCTTTGCAACATTATCCAAAAAGACATTTATATAGGGTTAATAGAAATCATCTATTGATATAAGTTTATTCAGATCTCTAAAGTCCACATATACCCTAATCTTGTTATTTTATTTAGGAACCTCTATGATGTTAGATACCCATTGGAGGTATTTAACCACTTTTTTAAAAAAAACCTAGCATCCTATTGTTTTTGCACTTCATTTTTAACCTTAACCAATATATCATACCTCATCCTTCTTATATTTTGTTTGATTGGCTTACATTCATCTATCAGTTACAGTTTATATACTACAATTTCTATGTCTAAATCTGGCATGTAAGCATATGACCATGCAAACATATTTGCATAATCATTTAACAAGGCTATCAAACTATTTCTCATATTTTTACATCAAAATCTCTATTTTCAATTTTCTTAATTCTACTCCGTGTCTATATTCACTAATTTTAACTCCTCTTTAGTGGGATTCCAGATACGTTTAGACTGTTTAAATAGCCTAACAAATTCTTTTACATAACCATCTTCCCAATCCTCTTCATCCATGTTGATTAAGCTTTCATCAAAGTTAGGCTAATTATTCTCAATCCAATGATTTGGTGTGTTTATGAAGGATTTCTTTTAGGATTTCTAACAGCAAAAAGTGTTTGGTGTAAATTGCATTGTAGTAGAAAAAACAAATATAGACAAGGAAAAGAAAAGGACACATTTAGATATAAAATACATGATCTCATTAAAACTTTATAAAACAGCTCAACATAATTAGCAACCTTTAACCAACATTTGAGCCATGATTGTTGGCAAGGTAAAAACAGAGCATATAAACAAAGCACGTAGAATTAATTACCTTAAAAAGATAGTTAGGAATTCTTAGACCTCCCAATTGTTAACCTTTTTCCCTTTATTCATCTTTTTTACAAGTGTTTTAGCTATTGAGGCATTTTATAGAGTATTTATGGTCAATTAAGGTAGCATCTCATGAGAATCCTCTTCAGCCCTATTGTCTTCATCATAAACCCTCTTTTTATCTTCTTCTAAGTTGTTACAATGGCATCATCAAAAACATTTCTCAAATTCTCTAACTTATCTTCAATTTGTATTATATAGATAGGTCGAGGAAAGGTCATATGAATGGATGAAATCTCCATTCCTTCCTCATTTGGCTTTTTTAGCTTAAACCATAAGGCAAACATTTGACCTACACATTTCATATTCATCACATTAATCCTCTTAGGCATCCATGTATTTATGTTATACTTAAAAGTCAACCCATGTTTCAAAAGGCATTTTATAGTCATTTTTGCAACCTTAGAAATTTTAGGTTTCTTTTTCATAGTATTTTTCGGTACCCACTCAACATTTATGATCTTGAAAGCGTGTACGTTCCCATCTTTATTTTCCTTTACCTCAAGTATAAGGAATGGACTCATTCTTCATCTTACATATGGTTTCATCATCTCTTACTGTGATCAGTCTTCCATTTACAACAAATTTTAGCCTTTCATGTAAATAAAACACTAAAGCCCTAACAGAGTGAGTTTGTGTTCTTCCTAGTAGATATTATAGGAGGGATAGATATCTAGTGCTTACAGAGTTAGTTGGAAAGGTTAGGGTTTGATGACTAGCTCAATATCATTATCTCTAATCATTTATACTAAAGAGTCATTATAAACCTTTGCCATCAATGTATTCGACCTTATATGGGATGCATCAGCAAGTAATCTATCCAATACATGACTTGGGAGAACATTTAAGGCCAATCCATTATTGATAGACACCTTATTTATCATATAATCCTTGCACTTTATTATGATATATAGTGGTTCGTTGTGTCTTGTACCTTGATGATCTAGCTCGTCTTTGGTGAAATACAAGTAGTTCATAGCTTGGGTCTACCCTATCAATTGCTTCATAGATTCCTGGGTGATGACTTATATAATATAAGCCTTATTCAAGACTTTTTATAATGCATTTTGGTGTATCTTAGAGCTCAAAATTAGTGACAACATGGAAATTCTAGTGGGAGTTTTTTGAAGTTGGTCTATCACACTATACTCATTATATTTCATTAATATTAGGAACTTAATGACTTTCTTTTTTGCTCACTAGTTTGTTGACCTAATCATTAATGACCAACTCTTCAACAACCTTCCTTGTTGATGTCCCTTGCTTATCCAATTTTTTTAGAGTGAAACATTTCTCAATTCTAGTTAATCCTTTTATTTTAACTTGAAAAGTCAGGGAGGGTCCCTCAGTATGAAAGGTGTAATCATAATTGTAAAGCAAAGCATTATAAATTTCATTGGTCGTACAATCAAGTTTTGTTAGAATAATCCTTAAGGGACCTTCCATGGTAGGTTAATGCCTACAAACTCCAGCATTCCCCTTTTAAGATGCCACCATGCCTATTTCAATATTAGCATTGTTGTTCCTTACTCTTTACATTCCTAAAGTCATCATGATTTTCATCTCCCAATGGAACTCCTCACATAAGTCAATGTCATGCCCAAATTGGTAATGGTATCTATAATATTTATTGAAATCTCTTATAGCTTGTGCCTTATATGGAGTTTGAAGTTAATCTATTTTTGCTAGAATTTTATAAAACTCATATATGGTTACTCTTAAGGTGCTCTCTTTCTTTTTCTCACTCTCAGTAGTGATTGCATTCATCCCTTCACTTTCATACGCATGATTTGAAAGTAGGTTAGAATTCATATTTGGCATTTCAATGAGGTATAAACGGTTTTTCTTAAAGGTAAAGCAGATGTCAATGTTATGACCTGCAACAGTAGCATGGTACTCATAAGTTTGTTCGAGTTTATACCATTATGGATACAATGGTTACAGGATGTCCAAAGAAAATAGGACAACCTAGCTAATATTGACTAGCCTTTTTTTACATTTTGTTTAAAGGCAAGGGTAATGATGATAGTTGCTCTTGGTTCCTTTAAATTTTTTTATGGAGTTGTTAAGTTTTTTTAACTTGAGTGTTCATTTGGGTGGGTTAGTTGTTTTGGTTGTTTTACTGTTTTTCAGGAAAAGGTGTTATGAATTTTAGGTTAGCTATAACTAAGATAGGTGTTTGGAAACTTGAATTATTATTATTTTCTAGATTTTTTTTCGTTTTCTTGTGTTTCTCACTCTCAACATTGTTGAATTATGTCTTTCTCATGTTTATAAAATATTATTTTTTTAGAAGAATCCATGATCTTTTTGGCCTTCACATCTTGCTTAATTCATTCAACCATAGTTATTGTGTGGATAGATTTTTTGGGTATTTGTCTTTCATATTCTACAGGCTTGATTTGTCAAGAGCTACATCCATATTAAACTTGTATTGGTTTATGAAGGTGTCTTCCAGCTCTTTCTATATCCTAACTTTAGTATTATCCAATCTTATATACCAACTGAAAGTAATGCCACTCAAACTTTCATAGAAAAAATATAGTAGCAGTTTTTCATCATGTACTTTAGCCATCTTATTGTAGTACATCATAAGATGAGTTATTGAGCATTGTGTACCGATATACTCAACAAACTTGTGCTCTTTAAACTTTTTTAGGATTACCATATTTAGGAATGAACATATTTTTGTTTTCTTCTTGGGATCATAAAGGTCCATCCACTTATTAGATTCAAAATGTTCTACCACTCTAACCTTTTAAGATTCATTAAGAGTCAGGTCTATGGTAGGAGGCGCTAGTTAGATGAAAGGAAAATGAAAAGGGAATTAACATAAAAGGGGTTGCTTGCATAGAAGGTGCTTGTTAGGTATTAGTTATAGGTTGTGCTTTAGTAGGAGCTTGTCATTGGCTGAAAATACCCTCCCTTGATAGGATAGATTGTAAAGCTCGTTTAAGTAGATAGGCGAGCCTTTAAAGGGGACCTATATTTCACTTAGAGCAGTAATTATGATAAATGAAGTTCATTAGTATTGTCATAACCTATTTTTAGGTTATTCCCAAAGTCATTTCTTTTTCTTAAAAAAAAAAACCCCAAAATAATGTCGTTTTGAACGACATTGTTCTCCTTCTTCCCCTACATGTGTAGAGGTAAGGGAGAAGGATATTCTTCAATCCTTTTTCTTGCTCTCTTTATCTCTCCCCCACTTTCCATAAAAACCCAACACAACCCATACCCACACATACCCTGCCACTATAATGAAGCAAAGAAAAGGGAAACATGCCCTGAGGCAGCTGCACACAACTATACCCCAGCCACCTTACCCTACACTTAGATAGGGGTAAGGTGGCCCTTTCCCCTACCCCTTATAAATACCTTGGGGGAACAAACGACAGGGAGGAAGGTGGATGAAACAAAAAAAACAAATGATAGAAGGAGAAAAAGAAAAAAAACAGAGGACAAGGAGAAACTTTTGGGGGGTGAATGGAGGTTTTTGAAAGGTTAAAAACAAAGAAGAAAAACAAGGAAAAGGAAAGAATGAGAGCAAGAACGGATAAAAAACCAGAAGCAAAAAATAGGAGAACCAGGAGATAAACAGAAGAAAAAAAGGAGTAATTACCACCGTCTGGAACCACAGCAGCTGCCACCATTCCTCTTAGTTGCCACCAACAGCACCGCTAGAGACAAAATGAGAAGAACAAAAAAAAAAAGGAGTAGAGATAACAAAACGCAGCAAGGAAGAAGAAGAAAACAGAAACCAGCATCAACCACTGTCTGCCACCATAGCAACACCATCGAGAACAGCCACCAGTATCACTATGAGCCATCAGCACTGCCAACGCCGCCAGGTCAATTTCCTTCTTCTTCTTCTTCTTCTTCTTCTTCTTTTTCTGCTCTCCGACCTCTAATGTTCTGCAAAGTGAAGAGTAAAGAGTGAAGAGTGAATTAATTCCCTCTCCACTATTCACGTTGCATGTGAACAGTGGAGAGTCGCTCTACTGTTCACTCAGACCAAAATGGTTAGGTCGGGTCCGGCTCAGTCCAAAAAAATTCAAAACAAATCCTTTTGGAAATTGATGATTTTCCCACTTATTTTTCTATCAATTTTGCTTAATATTGCTATGTATTTTTATACCATAAAAATATAAATTTGGTATTAAAATACTTGGTTTTCTTCAAAAGGTTGCAAAAAATTTATAAAACAAAAAAAAGTCTTGTTTTCGTGCATATGACCAACTATCTCAAAGAAAAATATCATATTGTATTTTCATACAAAAAAATTCAAAAATATGTGTTAGCATGCATTTTGGCTTTAATAATCAGTTTATTAAAGCCATGAGAACTAGGCCAATATTTCAAAAAATACCAAAAAATATTTTGTTTTCTTTTAGTATCTGGGATTACGAATTTATACATAAAACATATTCCTGATATTAAAAAGATAGTTCTTTTGTTGACATAGAACGGTTAAGCTTTACTCGATAAGATAAGGATCTCTTTATCGAGGAGAACTTTTCTTAAACCTTAGGCAAGCCAATAATTAGAAAACACGATAACGTCTTAGTTTTCATCAAACGATTAAACAATGCAGCTTACCTTAGGTAGAGTGTATTTGGGGTGATAATACATTTTCTTTATGCAACCAATCCCTGTACTCAATCTCTAAGACCAGTTAGGGTTTCTAGTTATCAAAATACTAGGTGGCAACTTTCATTCTCTCATTTCACTAATAAAAAACAAGAATTCATTGTCTTTCCCATTTTCCTGATTACCTGGACTTCAAACTAAAAAAGAGGACGATCACCACGACGCCGCACATGTGAGATAAGTGCATGTGCAGAAAAAAAAAAGGATATATTGGATATGGATTCGCCTTTCAAGTGTAATAAACAATTATCACTCATAGATTTGAAGAGCAAAAACCTAAAGTCGTTCTCATATATTTATGTTTATCACCTCCAATCTGGCAGGACTGCAATCACAACTGGTTGACTTAATAGTAGCTTGATTAGTATTTAAAAGTGCATTCTCATTAAGGCTTTATATCATCATATTGCACTAAAGTACTGTTAAATTACCTAACTAAAGCATGTTTTATAATAACAAGTCTGATAATATAATATATCTTTAATTTATGGTAAATGCTTGTTTTGAATGCAGGTATATCTCACAATTCAAAAGATTGATTGATGTGATTAACCATTGAAAGTGAAGAGACAAAAAAAGGACTACGCTAAGAGAAGAGATGCTGGTTCAATTCCAAACTGGAACACTATTTGGTTTTTTTATCATAACTGGAGTTGTAGAACTCAGATTTAGGTCCACTTTATATGGATGGAAAGATAAGATATAGACCTAAAACTTTCATGAAAAGTCTCAATTTTGCCCTTTTTAAGTTCAAATCTTAGCAACAATGGAGAAGTCGGAACCTGTCCTGCAGCTCAAACACTGTTCGGTTTTTAGCTCATAGCTTGAGTTCTAGAAGTCCAAATGAGCTTTGGTTTTTTTTTGTTGGAAAGCTGAGACAATTGCCTACAGCTTTCATGGAATAAAAGGCTCAAATTCTGATGTTAGCAATGACGTTTTGGCCAGCCAACAATATCAAAAATTTGCCAACAATATCAAGAACCACCAACCAATAATAACAAAAATCTGCCAACAATATCAAGACCCACTAGCCAAAAATGTCAAAAACTAGCCACCAAATCAATGGTTGCCTACCAATCAATAGTTCTGAATCTTAGCCTATAAAAGGAGGCATTTGCCATGTATTTAATCATATTATTTTTCAGATCAAAATCATCTTCTTGCTTTCTCTCTTTGTAATGTTCAAATTTTCTTTCATGCTATATTAATCTCTTGTTTATACCTTTTTCATTTCCTTTCCTATACTTAGTTAATTTATATCATAATCATGTTCTTATCTTGTTTATTTATGTTCTTCTTCTTCATTATGTTTAGCTAAGTTAGTTATGTCAAGGTGAAAAGGTTTTTCTAATGGTGTTAGAATAGGTATAATATAAACTCAACATGGACTTTAATGTTTATATCCAAGAAAGTTTGTTATTAGCATGTTTTATCTTTTTATCTTACTAATTCTTAATACCTTGCTTGGTAAATGGTTAATCTAGATTTGTGTTGTATAACACTTGGTACATTAAATGCTTGATCCTTCATAGTCTTCGGCCGACATCATTATTATTATAGGAACTTGATTTGTTGTTAACATAAGCTAGCAACATGAATGCCTGATGATATTTATAAGTATGGTGTTACTTAGATTAAATGATTAATATGATCATGTTAATACTTTATAATGAGCCATTAACGATAAATCATCCGATAGGAACCTCCTTTGTGTGTGGTTTCCAATTGAGTAATAAAAACAGTTTATATTATATTTATTTGAATACCATTAGTGGATCCTCTAACCTTGACATTTATTTTATCATTGTTTAATCCTTACATCAATATCACTTCCCAAAACTCTCTTCAACTCCTTTTCTGTTATTATTCTCTTCAAATCTTTCTCTTTATTTGTAATTTATACAATTCACTTCTCTGTGGTTCGACCCCGGTCTTGCCAGGTTATTTATTACTTCAACACTCCTGCACTTGGGATAAGACATCAACTCTTTGATCGTGTCAAGTTTTTGGCGCCGTTGCCGATGAGGTAAGTATTGTATAAATTTTATATTTCTTTTATTTTCTTTTGTTTTTCCTTTTATTTGTTTTTCTAATTTTGTTCTTTTTCTTTTTCTTTTTCTTTTTCTTTTCTTTTGCACTTGCATGAGAGTTTGGACACGTACATTAAGTGGTAGACTTTCTAGGAAATCCTCATTTTCTTTAGAAAATATGGCCGAAGAAGATAACCAGTCAATTCATAATAAGAATAATGAGAATAATCGTGTGAGAACACTTAAAGATCATATGAATCCAACAAGAACAAGTGCACCATCATATATAGTTTTTCCTCCTGATGCATCTCATTTTAATTTTAAGTCAGGTATTATTCAACTTTTATCCACTTTTCATGGCTTAGAATTAGAAAATCCATACTTGCATTTAAGAGAATTTGAAGAAGTTTGTAACACCTATAATGACTTAAATTGTAGCATGAACACCATCAACTTAAAGCTTTTTCCTTTTTCATTAAAAAATAAAGCTAAAACATAGCTACAAAATATTAGGTCAGGATCCATTCGTGCTTGGGATGAAATGCAACAACAATTTTTAAAGAAGTTTTTTCCGTCTCACAGAACAAACTCTTTCAAAAGACAAATCACCACTTTCACTCAAAAACCAGGAGAAACATTTTACAAGTGTTGGGATAGATATAAAGACTTGCTTAATACCTGTCCTCATCATGGTTTTGAAACATGGAGATTGGTCTCACAATTTTATGAAGGGTTAACACCTAAAGACAGGCAAATGGTGGAATTGATGTGCAATGGAACTTTTGAAGATAAAGACCCTGATGAAGCAATGGAGTACCTAGACTTGCTAGCTGAAAATGCTCAAAATTGGGACACCACAGGTACGTGTGAGGCACCAGGTAAAACTCAACCTCATACATCTAATGGAGGCATGTACAACCTTAGGGAAGATCATGACCTCCAAGCCAAATTTGCATCTTTAGCTAGAAAAGTTGAGGCACTAGAATTAAAAAAGAGTGGTCAAATAAAAT
>Ga0325410_1001882_pt1 | contig 23390 bp, 14 predicted proteins | sample PopdelMetagenome_16_FD_206182 | JGI IMG/M metagenome (GOLD analysis project Ga0325410, IMG submission 206182) | Populus deltoides microbial communities from Bellville, Georgia, United States - Xylem-PdIQD-R3 | ecosystem: Host-associated > Plants > Phyllosphere > Stem > Wood/Secondary xylem...
TAAACATATGGTATGCGATTATTATGGTTAAAAGGTTAAACAAAAAGATGAAAATTTAGGAACATAGCTACAAAAATTGTAATTTGACCCTAATTTAATTTAAACACAAAACCTGACAATATAAAATCAAATTAAATTATTTAAAAACTCTTTTGAAGGGAAACCAACTTAAAAATCGTTTAATTGTCAGGATATTTCCAAATTACATGCCCAACATGGGGTCGAACCCACAAGCAACAGAGGGCCGGGGAGAACTTTTTAAATGATTATTGCCTGCTTGTATATTTTCTGTGCCTGAGTCTCTGTTTCCGTGCAAAGCTTTTTGGCAAGTTTCATAGAGTTCATTATAACCTGTATTCTCCTGAACACTCAGTTAACAGGAGAGATTTTTCCAAAAGGAGGTTGCTAAATTTCTTTCTTCTTTATTATCATTTAATCTTGTAAATTTGTGGAACATGCTAAAAGGGAAGACGTTAGTTGATGAACAATGCTAAGATTTCAGGAAAAGTGCATAGACTTGTAGTTATCATTACAGCCGTTGAATTGGCCAAAATAATTACATGAGGGAGTTGAGTAGTGGTTGCTTCAAAAGCTTTTAGAAGACATGGATGGTAAGTACTTGGATAAAAAAGAAAGCATGTGCAAGAATTCCAGAGTGTAATTTCACGCGTTATCTTGTAAATGGAGTTTGTTCCACAAATTTGGGATTTGAGGGGGAAAAAAAAGAGTTTAACCAATCATTAGAGTGTAATTATTCCTAGCTAATAAATTTGGGATTTAAATCATTTTATATTATCTTTATCTCAGTCATTAATAATAAACATATGGTATGCCATTGTATCGGATTTGCCCATTTGCCCTTTTCGCTCTCTGGCTCCTTTGAAACCCCACTGATAATAAGCACTTGGCTTCCGTAATACCATCTTAATATTATATTATAAGATTTTCCCTTGAAATATTACGAATAGAATTTGGGGGCATTGTTGCAATTATATTTAACTTCAGAGCTACTTATTTCTGTCTATTTATAAGAATTATTATTAACTCATTATATGATCTCCCTTTATCCATGTTTTTAATGTACAAAATAGAAGAAAAACCTAGTTTTCGTGTTAGAAAATCAGTGGTGCCAGTCACTCACTACGATTCCTGAATCCATTAGAAATCTTCAGTCATTGATGGAAGTTTCAATTAATAGCAGTGCAATCAAGGAATTACCTGCTGCAAGAGGTTCATTACCTTATTTAAAGACACTATTCGCTGGAGGGTGTCATTGCCTGAGCAAATTGCCTGATTCAATTGGAGGACTTGCTTCTTTTAGTGAACTAGAGCTAGATGGGACATCTATATGAGAACTTCCAGAGCAAATTGGTGGTTTGAAAATGATTGAGAAGCTTCACTTGAGGAAGTGCACATCTCTTGGAGCTCTGCCTGAAGCAATTGGGATCATACTGAATCTTACTACTATAAACTTGTTTGGTTGTCATATTACTGAGTTGCCTGGATCCTTTGGGAGGCTGGAAAACCTTGTGATGTTGAGATTGGATGAGTGTAAAAAGCTCCACAAACTTCCAGTTTCGATAGGAAAGTTGAAGTCTTTATGCCACTTGCTAATGGAGAAGACTGCTGTTACAGTATTATCTGAAAATTTTGGAAATCTCTCTAGCTTAATGATATTGAAAATGCAAATCTCTCTAGACTGCGTTGAAGTATTGCCTCAGCTATAAAGCAATACTTCAACGCACCATGAAAAAATAGATTTGAAGATTAGGGGTAACGCCAGTAAATATGATATCATTTCAATAGTAATAAAATCCAGTTAACGTAAAAATCTCATTAAATCTTGATTGCTTAAGAGCTTACTTCATCAAATAATTTGCTCATGAATTATTGGTTTTTAGGAGCTGAGCACCTTTTACCTTATTATAATTAAAGTAAAATTTCAACATTTTCATAGATTATTTTTTATATTTGTAAAGTGTTTTGCCCGTATTTGTTATATTCTTTAATTATAACATGGTTAGTTTGTGCAATATAAAACAAAAAGTGGCATGATAAACAAAAAAAATATATATGAAAGCTCAGCTTTTGAATGAAAAGTGAAGTTGCAACAACTATTAACAAGTAAAGAGTAACGAATATTTGTCAACTCCTTGTGACTGCAAGGATTTAAAAAACTTAGTTAAGTATTTACAAAAATATTTTACGTATCCATCTATGTGTCTCGATCAAATATATAAAATGAGTATGGTATATATCTCAATTACTCATCTTGAAAAATAAATTTTTCTCCCAAGAGAAAGCAATTTAAGAGCACCTGAAGCCTTTAAACTTTCTTGGACAAGCATTGACCAAATAGTTTTCTCCACCAGATTCTGCATATATATATATATATATATATATATATATATATATATATATATATATATATATCAAAACAACTCGTAGATGTATATCGAAAAACTTATGCATGCATCTAATTAAATAACCCAATAAAAATACAGGCAAGAATAAAAATGGTACAAATTGTTTTTTTTAATGAGTATTTTTTAAAAAACATATTTGTAATTATTGTAAAAAAAATAATAAGATTTTTATAATTTTTTGTAACTATTGAGTCAAAGCTAATTTCGAAAGTTAAATCTAATATATAAACCTGGTTAGATTTTATCAATTTTATATGAGTTAAGTTTTAAGTTTTTAATTTTATTTTACATGTTAAATATTTAATAAGATTTGATGATTTTAAGAATTTATATTTTTATTTTAGTGTAAGTAGTCAATTGCACATAAACAAATTAAAATAAATCTACTTGCAATCACTTTTCAGTACACTCAAAGACTCTATCACTTCTTTGATTGTTGTATTTTAGCTATATATGGCCTTATGAAGACATGTAAGTACTGCTTGTTCTTAATAAATAGGTCACCTGTATTGTATTCTTGGGGGTATAATGATCTTGATTTGATTGGGAAACCAAGCCTTCATAAAAATAAAAATAAAAAAACCAGAAGAATCAAACAGTACAATTATAATAATGAGTCAATCCTAAAAGGTGTAGCTCAATTAATCAGGTCTTAGGTTTGCTCCTTAGTAATCACCAGTTTGAGTTCCACAAACCTCAGGGTTACTGGAAGCTTACATGGTCGTTAACTTCAAGGCCCGTGAGATTAGTCGAGGTACGCGCAAGTTAACCCGGACACCCATGCTAATAAATAAAAAATTATGAACATAATTCATTAATACTAATTAAATTAAATTCACATTGATGTAAAAAAATACAAACATATATCTAGCCTCAAGATTTTAAGTGTTTTAATCCTTGTAATAAAGCACAACCCTGATCATGTCATTAGCTCCATCTCTCTCCATGAAGAAGACAACCCTGTCTTCGGGAGCAAGGCCTTTCTGCTCTACAAAACGATGCCAAGAAGAGCGTAGAAGAACGGGTTTTGGGTAAGCTCCAGTCAGACGGGTTGACAAACAAAACCTCCATGCATTATCAGTAGCATCGGCTGATTCAAAATTCATCATATGGGCTCCTTCAGGAATTGGAAAAGCCTCAAGGGCATGGGTTGTAACTGAAAGAGCATTGCTTATATGGGTTGGTTTTAGTTTCTTCGTGAAGAGATGTACTTGTTCCATTCCTTTTCAGGAGATAAAGAGTTTCTATGAAGAGAGAAGGCTATTGTGGGAGCAGAGATTAGCTATACTACCTTAATTCTTATAACTTGGAAAGACAATGTATGAAGAATGGGTTCGCGCACAAACACAAGTGGGCATGAATGGTTAAATAAGCAACTTTATATATATATATATATATATATATATATTATTTTCGAGATTGCGTGAATGGTTTATCCAGCATGAGAATGGCCACTTAACTGGGACCCTTGTTAATGGAACTTTTTCTCATTCTCTTCTCTTCTTCTTTTTTGTTTGTTTCTTAGGAGCCTTTTTATGTGTGGGGGTGTAGTTTGTGATTTTAAAAAAATTGTATATTTACCAATCTGCATTTGATATTCAGCCGGATTTTTTAGGCTTATTTGACCTCGTATAAACTGTAATCTCTCTCTCTCTCTTAATTTTAATCGTGGTTTATTGTATTTTCGAGTCTTGATGACTTGAAAATCTTGACCGGAAGAAGTATATACGGGAAAACGGTGCCTGTGTTGATACGATGATGTTTTGGAAATGAATACGGTTGATTCTTGTTTAAAGAATTTTTTATTTAAAAATATATTAAAATAATATATATTATTTTATTTTTAAAAAATTATTTTGTTCTAGCACATCAAAATAATTTAAAAATATAAAAAAATAATTCAAAATAAAAAATTCAAAAGTTTATAAAATAGTTTTTGCTCCGTTGCCCAACACACGAAAACATTTTCTTTCCACGAAAATGAAAAACGAAAAAAAAAGAGAGAAGGAAATTAAGAAAGCATCAGCATGTAACATCATTGGTGATTAAACAAACACAGAGAAAGAAAAACTGGACAAGCTTCCTTACAAGAAGTATTATTTTTTATGCTCTGCAAGAAATGGGATCGGAGACAGGCTCTATCCCACACACACTAAGGTAATCAACTACTGTTGCGGAACAGGAAAATTTACAAAAATAGGATTTTTGTAGCTGATCGATGGTCTTTTTTCGCGCCATCACTGTATAGGTGAAGATGGGATATATAGAGATGGTGAAGATGGGATTTGAGAAAAAAAATGACTTTAACCAATCATTAGAGTGTAATTATTCCTAATAAATTTGGGATTTTTATTATCTTTATCTCTAATCAGTCATTAATAATAAACAGATGGTATGCGATCATTATGGTTAAAAGGTTAAACAAAAAGATGAGAATTTAGGAATATACCTACAAAAATTGTAATTTAAACCTAATTTAATGTAAACACAAAACCTGACAATATAAAATTAAATTAAATTTTTTAAAAACTCTTTTGAAGGGAAACCAACTTAAAAATCGTTAAATTGTCAGGATATTTCCAAATTACATGCCCAACATGGGGTCGAACCCACAAGCAACAGAGGGCCGGGGAGAACTTTTTAAATGATTATTGCCTGCTTGTATATTTTCTGTGCCTGTGTCTCTGTTTCCGTGCAAAGCCTTTTGGCAAGTTTCATAGAGTTCATTATAACCTGTATTCTCCTGAACACTCAGTCAACAAGAGAGATTTTTCCAAAAGGAGGTTGCTAAATTTCTTTCTTCTTTATTATCATTTAATCTTGTAAACTTGTGGAACATGCTAAAAGGGAAGACCTTAGTTGATGAACAATGCTAAGATTAAAAACCACTTCGGGAAAAGTGCATAGAATTGTATAGTTATCATTACAGTCGTTGAATTGGCCAAAATAATTACATGAGGGAGTTGAGAGTGGCCGACGCCGACTATAATATTGATGTCTTTTTCATCGGGTCTACTATAATTTTCTTCAGAAGAAAACAAACACTTACTTAGTGCATTATATTTCGGTAAAGAAGTACATGTGGTTTATACTTTTTTCTAGAGAAACGATCCCGGTTCAATAGCTTTTAGAAGACATGGATGGTAAGTACTTGGATAAAAAAGAAAGCATGAGCAAGAATTCCAGAGTGTAATTTCATGTGCAAGAATTCGTAGGTTCAATCACTTGTTTTGTGATCTACTGTGCAGACAAAGCGTTCCCTTCATCGCAGGCTGGCTAAAAGTCAAAAAGAAGAAAAACAAGACGATGGAAATGTTGTGCAACATGAGTGGAATCATACACCAATCAGACAATATATACAATAGTATTCAAACAATGATAACAACTGAGGAGTCCATGGCAAAACTATGGATTTATTTTCTGTTTCTAGTTTTAGCTTTCAAACAAAGAAAAGTGGTTTTGATTTATTTATTTTTATAATATTACTCTTTTTTCCATTCATTTCTCTCAAGACTTGCATGTTATAAATCTTAGCGATCAAAACTAACTTGAATGATTTAAGATTGAAACTTCGAACAATAAATCTAAAACAAATCCACTTATCTAAGAAGTTAAATCGATCTCTAATTAATGGTATAAGAACACTATTTTTTTTTTTATCTGGAAATCTTACTCTTTACTAAGGCTAGAGAATAATCATTATACTGCATGGACTTATTATGAACAAATAACCAGATACATTAAAAGGGGAAAAAAAAATTAATGGGATTCAGGCACTTGTGAACAAAGAACACAAATGGGATCAAGTTGTAAAAAAGAGAGCCTGTCTTTGGTCTTTAGTTTCCCCAATACCACAAGCCAAAGGACGAATGCATATCTCAGTAAGGACCATTGTTCCCAAACCACCCTTGCCCAAAGAACATCAGTTTTATGTCTTAAGAATTCATGAGCATTGACTGTGAAATTACCCTCGGCTGAAGCCCAACATTGCAGCAGAGTTTCTACTTGTAAATTCCCTCCACATTCGCAAAGAAGATCATCTCGAAGTGACAAGAGAGACTTCCAAAGCGGTGAAGAAGTATTCTGAACAGCAACCTCCCAAATGGTCTGATTAGGAATATAATAATGGTGAACCCATTGAATCCAGAGCGAGTCAATTTTGCTGTGGACATTCCATAGAAGCTTGGCTAGGAAACTCCTATTCCTTGCTGAAATGTGAAACAAGCCCAACCCTCCAGATTTAGGCAAACAAACCGATTTCCAAGCAACCGGAGCACCTTTAAAGGATACTCCCAGTCCACAGGAAATTCCTGCAAAGACATGTAATCTGATGAATAACCAATGAAGGCAGGGGAAAGATGTTAAGCCAGAATTGCACCATCGCAGATTCGAGCTTGTGCAGCAGGGGAGAGAATTGACTTGCCAGCAATCTATGAGGACTACGAGGGACACCAAGATACCGAAATGGAAAACACACTGCGGAAAAACCTGTTTCTTGCAATATTGCCAATTTGGAGCTCTTATCAACTCCATCGAAGAAAATGGATGACTTCTCGGCATTGATCAGGAGACCTGATGTCCTGTCAAAGAGTAAGAGTTGCTGCTGGAGAACATTGACTGAGGGTCTATCTCCTCGACAGAGAAGGAGCACATCATCAGCACAAGCTAGATGCTGAATACCAAGAGAACCACACTTTGGGTGAAACCGAAAATCAGGGTGATGGGAGGCTAAATTCGGCATCCTAGAAAAATACTCCGTGCACACAATAAACAAGTATGGCGATAACAGATCTCCTTGTCTTACACCACTTTTGGCGGGAAAGAAACCATACAGATCTCCATTTACAGCCACTGAAAAAGAAGCAGTTTCAACACACCTCATAATCAGCTGAACAAACCGAGCAGGAAAATTAAGCAAAAGAAGAAGCTGCCGGAGGAAAGGCCATTGAACAGAGTCAAAAGCCTTCCTGAAGTCAATCTTAATGAGACATCGAGGAGATGCTCTCTTGCGATTGTAATGCCTGAGTAGCTCTTGGACTAAGTAAACATTATCAGTCATAGATCTGCCACTAAGGAAAGCATTCTGAGCAGGGCTAATAATGTCATGAATAGCTAGCGCCAATCTACCTGCTAATATCTTTGAAATGACTTTATAAATAACATTACAACAGGAAATTGGCCTAAAGTCGCTTGGAGTTGAAATATTCTCAGATTTCGGCACTAGAGAGATAATGGAATGGTTTACCTGCTTCGGAAGTTCTCCAGAGAAGAAGAAGTCTTGAATAGCAGAACAGTAATCACCACCAATGATACCCCATGATTTTTTAAAAAAGAGGGATGGGAAGCTATTAGGCCCAGGAGCTTTATCATTCCCAATACTGAATAAGGAGCTTTTGATGTCATCTTTAGTAACTGGGGCAAGGAGAAGGGAGTGAGCTGACTCTCCAAGGCAGCGCCAGCTTTGAACAACAGATACATCCACAGGAATAATAGATTTTGAGGAGCCAAGAAGGTGCTGGTAGTATCTGATAGATTCCCCCCCTACTTCATCCATGGAGGAGGAGAGCAAACCATTACTGCAAACAATTGCTGGGGTAAAATTTCGTCGCTGTTTCTGCCGCATCATAGCATGGAAAAACTTGGAACCTTTATCACACTCCTTCAGGTATGCGGATTTCAGCTTTTGGCCATAAAACATCTTCTCCAAAGACTTCAAGTTGACAAGGCTTAGCCGAAGATGCTTATCCTGCATTAACAGCTGAGGATTGTCACGATCATTATGAAGGAGAGATTGATGCTGATGAAGTTCAGATTCAGCTCTTATAACCCGCGCTGAGATGTGACTAAAATGAAGATTATTAAGTTGCTTTAGAGGTAGCTTCAAAAGTTTAAGCCTCCGGCATACAGTGTACATGGGAGAGCCTGTAACATTGGACTGCCAATGATTGGCAATCAGATCCAGGAAACCATCATGCGCCGTCCACATGATGAAGAATTTAAATGATCTTCTTCTCGTTGTCAGCCTTGGACCAGTGACAACAGCAGCTGGGGAGTGGTCAGAAAAAGCACCTGGAGTAGAGAAATGTACACTCGTTTTGGAATGAAGTTCAGATAAAAAATTGTTAGCCATGACCCTATCTATTTTAGTCCAAACAGTGCCATTCGACCAGGAAAAGTGGCTGCCAGAATAGTTAAGGTTAGCTAGGTCAAGATCATAGCAACACTCACGGAAATCACTGACCTCATATGTAGTAGCTGGTTCACCATTACATTTATCATGCTGAGAGAGGATAGAATTAAAATCACCCATGATAATCCAAGGCTGAACAGGGGCCCACTATCTCAGATTATCCCATAGGTGTCTTCTGGCAGTAATGGTATTAAAACCATAGACAAAAGTTGCAAAAAAAGGGAACTGGCTAACTAGGCAACGGATGGATAAATGCAGACCTTTGTTCAGAGACATCCAAAAGCTCAACTTCAACAGTGGCGGGGTTCCAGAACACAACAATTCTGGCAATTCTTGCAACATCAACATTGGATAGGAACTTCCATTTTTTCAGTCGGAACCTGTGCATATAATGAAGCTTGGCAACACAAGTTTAGTTTCCAAATCAAAATCATTCTTCCGCATGAGGGTAGAGACTGTTGTTTCAGAGGACTTGACATTCCAGCAGTACATGATCATCAACAAGCGGGAGAGGTAGGAGGCCTCCTACCGCTTCCACCTAACTTCCTAGTACTTCTCCTTGTTGCCACAACTGAAGGAGCTGCAATCTGAATGATCTTATCACAGACCTTCTCCCCGTTCCTGAAAATGAAACCAGCAGATGTTCCTTCACAAGCCTTCTCCCCAGTCCTGATCAATCCAGTGGATATTCCTTCCCCTCCTCCACTACTGGTAGTCAGACCATTAGAACTTTCATCACAGGCTCCCCGCAGTCTAACATCCATTGGGCATGCTACACTCTGAGGAACATCAGTCATAGTTGTTTCCCTGGGCCTGGAAAACTGTTGGTGGGAGAGACCACTGGTTGTGGCTTTGAAACACTCAGAGAGGATAAAACACACTGTTTTATTTTAAGAACAAAAAGCTTACAACAACTTGAAAAGCTTACAATACACACCCTCTTTTTCTCTCTTTCTTTCTAGTGTTTCTCTCTACTTTCTCCACACAGAATAACATAGGCTTAGCTACCTATTTATACACGAATTCAAAACAAGATAATTCAGCCTTCAAGTGTGAAGGCGGCTGGCAGATGGCGGTGTGTAGGCAACTGGCGGCATGCAGCTGGTGGCTGGTGGCTGGCGGCTGGTGGCTGCAAGTGGTGGTGGGTGATTGCCTTTCTTGACCTTCTAGAGATTGAGTTTACTTCAACAAATTCCCCCTTTAAACTCAATCGAGGGATGTCATGCCAAGCATGAACTTCAATCTGATAAATGTTTCTCCCTTCAATGGCTTTGTAAAGACATCTGCAATTTGATCATTTGTGTTGCAGGATATCAATTCAACTTCTTTGTTTTTCACATGTTCTCGGATGAAGTGATGACGTGTATCAATGTGTTTACTTCGTTCATGATACACCGGGTTCTTTGCTAATGCAATCGCTGATCGATTATCAATATAAATCTCTGTGGGATCTTCTTGAGGAAATCCCAAATGCTTCAGCATATTCCTTAACCATATTAAATGGCATACAGCTGAGTTTGCAGCAACATACTCAGCTTCACAGCTTGATAACGTTACTATAGATTACTTCTTGGATGACCATGTGAAAGATGTATCTCCCATGAAAAAGACAAATCCTGTTGTGCTTTTTCTTTCATCCAGATCTCTACCCCAATCACTATCCGAGTAGCCAACAAGATTGAAGTTTGTACTTGAGGTATAAAACATACCTTTATTGATTATTCCTTTGATATAGCGAAGAATTCTCTTGGCTGTATTTAAGTGAGACTGGTCTGGTGTCTCCATGTATCTGTTGATAAGACCAACTCCGTAGAGTATATTTGGTCTAGTACATGTCAAGTGCCTTACGCTTCCTACTAAGCTTTTGAAGTAAGTTGGATCAACATTTCCAACTTTGCTCTTCCTTAATTCCACTCCATTCTCAACTGGAGTTGATACCGGATTGCAGCTTTCCATCTTGAACCTTTCAAGAATGTCTTTGGCATAACTGTTTTGGGATACAAAAATCCCTTCTTCTTTCTGCACCACTTCTAAGCCAAGAAAGTGTGCCATCAGACCAATGTCTGTCATCTCAAACTCTTGTACCATGCTTTTCTTGAAGGCTTCAAACATGATAGGGTTGTTGCCGGTGAATAACAAATCATCAACATATAGGCACGCAAATAATATGCTGCCATCTGCTTCTTTCTTCACATATATTGCGTGTTCATATGGACATTTTTCAAATCCATTTTCTTGAAAATACCTGTCAATTCTGGTATTCCAAGCACGCGGAGCTTGCTTCAAACCGTAGAGGGCTTTTTTCAACTTGTATACTTTGCTGTTATTTTTAGCTTTGATGTATCCAAGTGGTTGTTCAACATAGATCTCTTCTTCTAGGAAGCCATTCAGAAATGCTGACTTCACATTGAGTTGATAGATCTTCCATCTATGTTGTGCAGCTAGTGAGATCATCAGTTTGATAGTCTCTAGCCGGGCTATTGGAGCAAATACTTCTCCATAGTCAATGTCTTCTCTCTGTTTGTAGCCTTTCGCCACTAATCTTGCTTTGTATCTTTGCACTTCTCCTTTGACGTTCTTCTTCGTCTTGTAGACCCATTTGACACCTATTGCTTTCTTATTTTCTGGTAGATAAGTCAGCTTCCAAGTATCATTCTTCTCAATGGCATGTATTTCTTCATCCATTGCTTCTATCCACTTCTCTTCTGTGACAGCTTCATTGAAGCTAAGTGGGTCAGTATTTGCAAAGAAACAAAACAGAGTTGTATCTTCCATGACTTGAGTGGCGTCATACAACTCTTCTAGACTTCTCATCCTTCTTGGTCCTTCTGACGATGAGGATGTTGATGCTGGTATTGATGATGATTCTGATGTATTTCTCCTGTTGAATACAGGGAATTTGTGTTCCGGACTTTGTGGCTCTGCTGGTAATATTGGACCTTCTACAAGTACTGTTGGTACTTCCACTTCGTCTTCAAGGATCAAATCAGTGCTGATCCATTTGATTGCTTCTTGATCATCATTCCATTGCCAAGATTTATCTTCTTCAAAGATAACGTCTCTACTCATAATTACCTTCTTTGTGATGGGATTATACAGCTTGTATCCCATCCTTCTATCACCATATCCGATAAAGATGCATTTCTCGCTTTTATCATCGAGCTTGGTCCTTCTTGCATCTGGGATCTTTGCATATGCCACACAACCAAAGACTCGTAGATGAGTAACACTTGGTTTGTGACCACTCCATGCTTCTTGTGGAGTGACAGCTTGCAAACTTCTAGTTGGGCAGCGATTCAATAGATACACTGCACATGATACAGCTTCAGCCCAGTATTGTTTGGGCAACTTCTTTGCTTTAAGTAGACTTCTTGCCATGTCAAGAATTGTTCGATTCTTTCTCTCAGCTACATCATTCAGCTGTGGTGTATAAGCTGGTTTTGTCTGATGTCTGATACCTTGTTGTGTACAAAAGGCTTCAAAGTCATTTGCTGTAAATTCTCCACCTTGATCAGATCTCACGGTACTGATCTTATAGCCACTTTGCTTCTCAACAATTGCTTTAAAATCTTTAAAACAATTGAACACTTCTGACTTCCTCTTCAGAAAGTATATCCACGTCTTTCTGAGGAAGTACCTATTTTATCCAGTCGACATGGGCTTTATGGGACCACACACATCTGTGTGCACTAACTCTAGTGGCCTCTTTGCTTTCCAGTTAACTTCTTTGGCAAAACTGGATCTGTGATGTTTGCTGAGGACACAACTCTCACAGACTTCATCTGGATGATCAATATGGGGCATACCCTTGACCATCTTCTTGCTTGCTAGCATCTTCAAGCTCGTGAAATTCAGATGTCCAAGCCTTAGGTGCCCTTGTTGGACAAATAATGCAGCTGCTCCTCTGTTGTTGGCATCCTCCTCTGCATAGTTGACATGCTCACGTACCTCTAATGGAGCTTTCCTTTGACATTCAGTGCTATAGTGCCCAAATTGTTTGCAATTATAACACTGGATATTTCTCTTGTCACGGTTATTGTAACCGCCTCCTCTTCCTCTAGGAGTGAATGATTGTTGTCCTCGACCTCCTCCGGTGGTATATCTGCCACCTCTTCCTCTAAAACTTGTATTCCAAGATCCTCTTCCTTGGAATTGCTGAAATCCTCCTCGTCTTTGTGGACTTCTTCCTTGAGTGGTATATCCACTTGTTGAAGTCTCCCCTTGCTCATATCTGTCCTTGAGAGACAGCTTTGCTTGTAAGGCATGCTCGATGGCCTTATCTCCATTTCGCTTTACAATCTTCTTCTCATGAGCTTGCAAAGAACTCATAAGTTCATCCACTGTCAACTTGTCCACTTCTTTGGACTCTTCTATAGCGACAACAACAAAATCAAATTTTGGATCTAGGGATCTCAAAATTTTCTCAGTAATTCGAGAATCTATGATGGCTTCTCCATTTCTCCTCATCTGATTGACTATCACCATAATCCTTGTGTGATAATCAGAAATAGATTCCGAGGACTTCATCTGCAATAATTCAAATTCACCTCGCAAAGATTGAAGACAAATCTTCTTGATTCTGTCAGCACCTTTGTATTTTTGTTGGAGAGCCTCCCATATATCATGTGATGTTTTAGCGGAAGCAATGATCTCGAACGTGTCTTCATCAAGACCTTGATAGATGATCGTCTTTGCTTTGTTGTCTTTCTTTCTGTTGACTTTCAAGGCTTGCTTCTGTGCTTCTTGTAAAGCATCTTCTTCTTCTTTGGACTCTGGTTCATCATAACCATAGTGTACAATCTCCAACCACTCTTGTGAACCAAGGAATGCCTTTAATCTGATGCATCAACTATCATAGTTGTCTTTGGTCAGCTTCGGGATGAGTGTTTGTGTATTTTCTGTAGTCATTTTGCTCTTGGAATGACTATATCACCTTCTATGAGTTGAATTTGGCAAAACGGACACTGTAGATTGATCTGGAATGCTCAAAACAGTAGGGAACCAGTCTAACTTTGTTGAACCTAGGTCAGAAATAGGGTGAACCGGTCAAAAAACCAATTCTGGGCATCGGGCGGTTCGCTGGGGTTGAACCGGGAATATTCTGCAGAATATTCTATCGGCTCGGCTGCGGCTATCGAGCGGCTCGGCTTTGAGGTCGGCTTAGAGGCTCGGCTCGGCGCGGCTTGAATATGGCGCGCGTGTGTCTCAGTCGTTGTCTACCTCTGGGCGCGTGGGATGCGCGTGGTCAAACAGTGCAGAATATTCAGGTGGCGCGTGTGTGCTACCTCCGTCTCCGATCGAGCTGATTTTTGCACTAGTGAGTTCGTATGGATGAGATCTACACTGTGGAATGATCAAAACTTGTTTTTGACAACTTTGAAAATTCGGATATCTCCCAAAACACTTCTGTTTTCTGACGAACGGGGCTCTGATACCAATTGTTAGTGGGAGAGACCACTGGTTGTGGCTTTGAAACACTCAAAGGGGATAAAACACACTGTTTTATTTCAAGAACAAAAAGCTTACAATACACACCCTCTCTTTCTCTCTTTCTTTCTAGTGTTTCTCTCTACTCTCTCCACACAGAATAACATAGGCTTAGCTACCTATTTATACACGAATTCAAAACTAGATAATTCAGCCTTCAAGTGTGAAGGTGGCTGGCGGATGGCGGTGTGAAGGCGGCTGGCGGCATGCAGCTGGTGGCTGGTGGCTGACGGCTGGTGGCTGCAAGTGGTGGTGGGTGGTTGCCTTTCTTGACCTTCTAGAGATTGAGTTTACTTCAACAAAAACTTACAGTTAGGCTTCTTCCCCTTTACCACTTCCCAGCCATCAGTGACAGCTTCAGCCTCTGCTTGCATTGGATCAAGAGTCTGCTGATCAGACTGATGGTTCCCATTGTTTCCCACAACAATGTTTGTCATGGAATTGATACCCCGGCTCCTGAGCTCATTATCTGAAATACCTTGATGTCCCTGATTGCTTGGCCTGCTCTTTGAAGAACAAGCAGCAGTAGTGTGACTGAGAACTTTACAATGCTTACAAAATTTCGGCAGGGTTTCATACACAACTGATTGCGTCAGAATAGCACCATTGGGCAGCAGGACTTGAATAGAGTAAGGCAAATCATCCATCAAATTCAATTCAACAAGCACTCTGGCATAGGAAAGTATGGACATGGAAGAGGTTAATTTATCACTTTGTAAAGGTTTCCCAAGCACACTAGCAATCTTTGAAAGGCATCTAGGAGACCAGCATCTCAAGGAAAGGTTAGGGAATTTAACCCAAACTGGAAACTCTAGTCATCTCCTCAGAAGAGAAATAAAAAAATTCGGGCATTGGCCTCAACAATAATGGCCTGCCATACACCAAATAGGGACCTCCACATAGAACAGCCATTTTGTCTTCAATATTAGTGAATTTATAAATTAACCATCCTGAATCATGAATAGTCAATGTAGCATTACAACGTCAAGTGTTAGTAATAATAGTATTCAAGGCTTTAAATCATGGAAATTTTCCAGCAACATACCCAACAATACAAGTTTGCCAAACATCACAGTGGACATCCAAATCCTCTTCCAACAGAGAACAATTCTTTCAACTACTAATGCCAGAAAAATGAGTTAACTTGGAAAATTTTTCTGTATACGGTTATTTGAGAACAAGTCCCTCCATTTGCCTACAACAGTTTCAGATGGTTGAGGAATACCTGGGTTCTGGGGATCAGCTTGCTCAGAAAGTGCTCCACAGCTGCCCGTGGTATTATCGCCAGCAGCGCTGGAAGTGTGCATAGGCAGAGTAGCAGGTGCAGGAGAGATGGGTGAACCTCCATTAAGCGCATCTACTGAAAGAGCTGCGTTGGCTGTAGATGTTGTGTCCTGTCTGACTCCATCAGCGCTGACAGGTGGCAGGTGCTTAGCAGAAGGCGGGGAGGGAGAGTTAGACGGCCCCTCACAGTCATCCTCCGAAATAGTGAAATCCAGCTGCTCCTCTTCCTGATCCTCTTTGTCAGAGCAATCTTCAGCACAGACCCTCTCCTGAGACGGAGACCCATATGCCTCAGCTCCACCGGAGAGGGTTTAGGATAGAGGTCAGATCTGTGTTAGCAATGTGTGGAACAGGAGGAGGTTGTGCACCAAAAGGGGGTTGTAGGGCTAATACCGAGGTATTTTCTTGATTACTGTGGGCTGTAACAGGATCATGCAAGTGGTCCAGTCTACGTGGAACAGTAGCCGCAGATCTCCTTTTGTTTCTAGTCATTTGAAAAAGAAGATAAGGCGGGAGAGAAAAGGGGGATGAGGCGGGACAAAGAAACGATAGAAACGGAGAAGAAAGATCAAGCAAACAGAGATGAAAATCAAGTCCAGCAGTCCGCCATCAAACACGAGGGATTCAAATTCAACAGGAAGGAGAGCCTCTCTCTCATGATTCTCTCACTAGACTTCGAATGTTATTACTCTTTTAATTTTAATCTCATTTGAAATGGATACTAAATACCACTACAGAACTGTTGAAGATGATATAATAGTGAATCAAATGGACTCTCCAGAGATTGTTGATGATTTTGAACTTGGGCAAGATGAAGCAGTTGACATTGAAGATGATGAAGCTAATAAGCAGAAACTGAGGAGGCGCATTGATCAATACGAGGTCAGCTTTAAAACATTCGTGGTTAATTAATTAAGTGAATTGTATCTTGTGAGTTCCACGGGAATATAATATGTGCTTGGATTTGTCTTTTTATTTTGGATGCTTAACACTCATGTACATGTATGCTTTGTAAGAGATTTAAACCTTCCTATGCTATTCATCCAAGAAACACGGTGTCAAAATATTTCTGCATTTGTCATTCACCTTATCCTATAGCTTGATGAATCTCCTTATACCTTTTCGTTTAATGATTTGTTTGTTGCTCACTTTCTCCTAAAGGATGCCTATCATCCTCAAGCTAACCCATGCCAATACCTAGACTGGCAGTAATGATGCCACTCAACCTTTTTCAAACTAGTAGGACACCAAAGTATTTACTTTAAGTGACATGAGATGCTGAATGCATGGCTAATATTGCTATCCCTTGTGAACCATCTGTAGTGTGATATATATTGTTTTTCTGAACCTCGTTATGGAGTAACGCTGCTGGGTCTTGCAGTGGAGCTTCTCTACTGGATGTTAAACACAACTGGAATTTTGTATTTACCTTTTTTCCTGTCAAGGGCGGTGGTTATCCTCCTAACCTTTTATCACTTTTCTTCTGAAAAACATCTGTTTTTGTTAAAGACAAGGTGAAAAAAGCTTTGCATGAACTCCAAATGTGTGATTCTATTCTTCATATAAAATAAATGGTAAAAACACAGGACTACATTTGGAATCGATTATGGAGTTTCCACTTGCTTTTCAATGTGCCCTACACTACCACTGCTAAATAGCCAATTCAGCTTTGTTAATAATTTTAAAACTATACTTTCTGTCTTTCTGCTGCTAGTTTTTTAACAGAATTGAAAACTTTCGTTGGTTTCATATGTTGAAGCCTTCCTTGTTGTCATGATTATTCTGGTCATCTTATATATCTGAAATCATATATATCTAAATATTTCTTGTCAAAATTATGTTGTTGGTTTTTAAGAACTAAAAATTGATTCAAGTTCTCTTTAAATTGATGATTTTAAGTGCCTGTTGAAGTTTTATGGAATCTATTCCATAACACAACCACCCTCTCGTTAGTCTGTGGCTGCAAAATTTGAGATTTAATCAATATCTTGATTGCAGGTGTTTTGGTCGCTAGACAATGAAGTCAAATTATCTTTGGCTTTGTACATTAATCTCTTGACATTCAGTTTTTGAAAGAGGATGAGAAATAAGGAATTTAATGGAGTGGAAGGTCAAAATGTCACAAAGTGGTATATGTATATGTGCATGTGTCTGATAATTGGATAATTGGAGTGCATGAGTGGTGCCTGGTGCTGTGTATTTAGTAGCCAAGCTGCTGTTTCCTCTATATTTTCGACCATTTGTTTCTTTGCACAGAAGATTATAAAAAGTGCCTATTATGTACCTAATCATAAACAAGGACGCATGGGTTTTATCTACTATGCCTTGTTCTATCACAACTCTCAAAGTAGCTCTATAACATCCTTTCTATTAGATTGGTACATCAGTCAAGTGTAGTGCTGCAAAACACATACAAACGACAATTTGATTTAAGTTCTCAACTTGTATGCTAATGGCAATTTCTAATGCTCAGATCCTGTGAAACTTGTATGGAGGTTAGTAATTGAGTAGTTCTTGTGGGATGGAAACGTTAGTAGAGATAATTGTGCATGTGTTTTTGTCTGGTGGGTTAGTGCAAAAGAGCTGCCAGATTTACAGAGTTAGAGGGCCTCCAGTGTTTTATAGGTTTTTTGAATTATGTATTTCTTTTTTTTTTTCATCTTCCTTGATAGGAAAAAAGAAAAAAGAAAAAAGAAACAGCTAAGATACATCAGAGTTTGCAATCACTAGGATCTTCCCGTGTAATACAGTTATCACCCTTAAACCTGGCCTAGAAGGCCATCGCATGAGCAGCTCTATTGTTAGCTCGAAGAACATGATTAAGTACTGTTGCAATTTTCAAAAAAACTATATAATCTGTTAGTGATACGGTCGATATATACCGACGAACGTATTCTTTTAGTATATATCGACCATTTACCGATAGGTATTTTCTACTGGTATATACTGACAAAATAGAAAATGAAATTATTTCCGTCGGTAAAAATTACCGACGAAAACATTCTGTCAGTAATTCCATTGGTTTTCGCTGATTTTCTAGTAGTGAGTAGGCTTGAATGGAAGAACCAATTTGGCCACCTTATTCTGAACATCAATGGCAGAATTAAAGTTGAACTTCACCATCCCTGCCAGCCAGATGGTTGTGTCCATTTTGGATGAGCAGGAAGGTTAGTCTGCATAAGATTGCCATATAAAACCGGTCTGCTGGGTTAAGCCTGTTTACTTGGAATCTAGTCTGTATTAGGTTTTATGTTAAACCATGACTTAGTTAAATTTAGTTAACTTAACTAGTTAATATATAACATGATTGGTCCGGTTAAAACTTGAATGAGATTTGTTTTGGTTATTATTTTTATGATATATTTTTTTGTTTTTTAAAATGATGTTTTAGATTGAATTGGGTTGATGCAATTAACTTATGATTCAAATTTTGGGTTTATGCAAAATAATTAATATCTTTTTATGAATTGAATTTTTAGTAAAATCTTTTACTTATTTAAAAAAAAAAGAGTTATATGAAAGACGGAAAAAAAAGATTTAGTATTTTATAATTCATTAATTTAATGCGCAACCATTTACTTTGAACTATAATTTTTTTTTTCAAATTTAATTTTATCTCAACAAATTGTTCATATAAAAACACGAAGCATCAAATCACTGCCTCTCAACAAATTTAATTTTATACGCCGCGGGCATTACCACCAGTTTTGAACTTTCAGGATATGTTCACATCTGCACCATGACGAGGAAGTATAGCTGTCAAGCTCAATTCATAAATCGACTCGGAAAAGGGCTCGACACTTTAATTAAGATACCAGGTCAACTTTTGAATTATCGAGTTTATATGAGTTAATTGTTTTCAGTAAAACAATATTGTTTCAATTGAATTGGGTCAATCAGATTATTGTCAATAAAATTTTATCAATTTAATGTTTGATCTGATTCAATTCAAATCAGGTTTTAAGCTGTAAAATTTTCAACTCAATCTTATAAATTGAGTCAAGTTTAATAAATACTGTTATATCATTATCATCCAAAAAAAATAAAAATAATGTTTTGAAAATGTATTTAGGATGAACAGATATATTTTGATATATTTTAATATATTAATGTCAAAATCATAAATTTTATATTTATTTTATTGTTTTAAAACTTGGACCGGTTCGATAGGTTGACTTAGAATCTGACCAACCCGAAGCCTAAACTAGTCTAGGTTGAAGAGAAAATAAAAAAACACTACAAGAATTCACAATTTTACCAACGGACCCATTCTGTCAGCATGAGATAGACACTTTGTTGGTAAATTTTTTACCGAATAAATCCCCGACAGAAAGAGTTCATTGGAATAGCTTTCGCCCGTAATTTCACATTCTATTGGGAAAAAAATAAATACCAAGGGTTTTACGAACGGAAAAATGCGTGCCAAAAAAATAATTCCCACTGGACATATACCAACGGATATATTCCGTCGGTGATTGTGGCATATATAGTAAATATTTTTCAACTCTATGTGCAATGCCGACGGACTATATCCGTCTGTATACAAGTCGATAATTATGGCATTTCAAGTAAATATTTTGTAACTCTCGGTAAAATACCGATGGAATGTTTCTGTCTGTATACGCGTCGGTAATTGTGGCATTTTTAGTAAATATTTTGCAACTCTCGTTAAAATACCGATGTATTTGTTCCATCTGTGAAGACGTCGGTGATTGTGGCATTTCCTATAAATATTTTGCAACTCTCGGTAAAATACCAACAAAATGATTTCGTTTGTAAATCCGTCGGTGATGTGTATTAAATTTCTTTTTTAGAATAAATAATATAAAATTATATAAATTAATAGTAAAAAAAACTAATTATGCGAATAATATTATATTAAACATACAAAATATAAAAATAAAGTTAAATAATATTCATTACAAATTTAATGTATTTCAAAAATTTTCATTAAACTAGAACAATAATGGAGTTGGAGGAGGAAGAGACTGGTTGTTCTCGGGATCATACAGCCAAAAAGAATACCCACATGTATCACCCCTCTGTGATGTAATGTTCATGACTGTTTGGTGGAGTTCTTTATAATTCGCTGAGAGTTGCTTGTATTTTCTAGTGAGTCGAGCCGTGTGTTCCTACAAGGCCACGCACTCCTTAGATTGGGTGCTTGCTACTGATTGGGAGCTCCCAACGGTTGAGACACTTTGGGCTACCTGCAAGTTCTTGGTCGTAATGTTGGAGAGCCCATACATCCGATTTTTACCGGGTCCACCAGATAATCCTACCTCCATTCACAAATTCGGATCGAAATCCATATGGGTTGAAGGATCGTCCCCATATCTCTCCCTCAACCGGCTATTATAGGTCTCTTGAAAATGAAAAAGAAATCATCATATTCAATTCAAGAAAAATAATACTTACAAAATAAAATGATTGAACGACACAAAGTGTTGAGCGCGGTTGTCAATAAACTGTTGCATCCCTTTTTAGCGGTCATCACTTCGCACGTGCATCTCTACAAACAGTTCCATTGGGCTCGGCTCATGTCTAAGAGACGTAGTCTATAAGAAAAAATAAATTAATTAATGATATATTTCATTTAAATTAATCTTAGCATCCATTTTGCATGTTCAGCAAACGGAACGAAGTCGAACCATGAATTTGTCGGTTCCGGTTGCTGGCACCAGATTGTGAGCGTCGTGTAAACCGCTTAGACATTACGTGCTCAATATATTGCAGCCATATATCCTTTTGGATGTATGATGGTTTGAACTCCCTTCAAACTGCCACGTCATTCTAGTCTTGGAGACCATTATCTTTCGCGTATTTTTTGGATTTTTTTTTTGCGTCATACCAAAAATCACACAACCTACTTCCATAGTGACAAATTAGATTTAAAAACATAATTTTTTTATTAAAAAAATTGTATTGTTTTTTATGTTACCTGGTTGCCGCTTGATTTTCTCACACCCTCCTCACAACATTGTCATGCGCGTTGTCCCACTTGAATTTGTGCTGTGTATAAATAATTTATTTAAAATAAAAATAATAATTTATTTACAATTGTAATGATAAATTATTAAAAATAAGTTAGAAATTAGAAATTAACACCAACCTGAAATCTTCGAAACCATGCATCGATATAAGATCTCCATTTAGGATGTCGTCTGGAAACCTGATTCCATTGAAATAATAGAATCTCCATCGACGATTAACGCCAATGATATTGCTCAAGCATCCTCAATGTTTGTAAACTTGAAAATAAATTAAATTAATGAAATATTGATTAGTTGTTCACAAATTATGTTATAATTAAAAAAAACTAAAACTGAAACAAGCTTACATTGAAAGGTCATCCTTCCAATTTGCCTCGTACTTGTGGGTGAATTGATTCCGCTGTGAAGGCACACCACCTCTACGCTGTGAAATTGCGCTAAAAGAGGCAGCATCGCAAGCCGGCGCAAGTGCCTCTTCTTGATTGGTACCTAAGGACATGTAATCCTCACTGCTAAAAGAACTAGCTACGACCATATGTGAGCAACGAGCTGTTGATTTCATTCTACTCATCTACATAATTTTATACAAATAATTACATAATTAAATTCAATTATTAAAGAAAATTCAGCAGCACCTCTCCTATACTAGAGACTACTCAAAGTTTTCAAACCTGCAAATATTGACAATAGCCACAACCAATTGACCAAACAATTAAAATTGATGAAAATAATTAAACACATATTATGTAATAATATAGTAAAATTGAGATAAAACAACTAAATTTAATCCTAAATATTGAATTAAAAATGAAAATAAATTCAAGAATAACTATTTAAATTCAACAAGATAATCAATTATTATGGCAATAAAAACAATAAAATAGACAACAAATTAAAAAAAATTCGATAGCACCTCCCCTATACTAGAGACTATCCAAAGTTTTCAAACATGTGACAATAGCCATAACTAATTGACCCCATGAAAAAATCTTATATATAACCTAATATCTATACAAATAACAATTAAAATTAATGAAAATAATTAAACACATATTATGCACTAATAAAGTATAATTGAGATAAAACAACTAAATTTAATCCTAAATATTGAATTAACAATGAAAATATATTCAAGAATAACAATTTGAATTCAACAAGATAATCAATTATTATGGCAAAAAATAAAATAAAATAGGCAACAAATTAAAAAACAGAAACTATAGACTTTAGGAATGAAAAATGCTTACCTTAAAAGTGTGTTTATTTCTAGAATTTATCTATAAACAATACAAAAATAAAAATAAAAATATATTGCTAATAAAACAAAGAAAAGATAAAAAAAAAATAAAATCATTACCTCCATTGAATCACAATACATACCTTTTAATTTATTGAAGATGAAAATAGAACCACAAATATAGATTAAAGGAAAGGAAAAAAAAAAAAAAGAGATTTAGAGATTCTCAAGCTGAAGAAATGAAGAAGAGGAAAAATGAACTGAAGGGGAGGTCACTGGGTTTTATAGCACAATTTTACTGACAAACTCACAGACGATTATTGAAATAATATTACTTTTAATTATTTCGTCAGTGAAATGTCAATTTCGTTGGTAAATTTTGAATTTCGCACTAATTTTTTTTTAATTACCCTTCATAAAATTTTGAAGTCCGTCAATAAAAGCACGCTATCAGAGATGCATTAATACCCACCCTTTGGAATTTGCGTTGTCTATCATTGAGTTTATCGGTAATTGTGTTTGCCGACAGACAAACATTGATGGATAGTATCCGTTTGCATACACGTCGATGATTGTGGCATTTCAAGTAAATATTTTGCAACTCTTGGTAAATTACCGACATAATTTTTCTATTTGTGTACACGTTTGTCGCACCCGACATCGCGGCGGCCCTAAAAATAATTCTATCGTAAAAAGGAACAGATTTCTGGCATCATGTTCTTTTAGGGGAAAATGTCTTGTTTGGGGAGTCGCCACCTAGTATTATGGTCACT
>Ga0325410_1001883_pt1 | contig 23390 bp, 6 predicted proteins | sample PopdelMetagenome_16_FD_206182 | JGI IMG/M metagenome (GOLD analysis project Ga0325410, IMG submission 206182) | Populus deltoides microbial communities from Bellville, Georgia, United States - Xylem-PdIQD-R3 | ecosystem: Host-associated > Plants > Phyllosphere > Stem > Wood/Secondary xylem...
AATCATCTGGTCCAGGAAGGTATCTGCAAAATATTGCAAAATGAAATGTCAACACAAGGCACACATGATCTGCTATTCAGCATAGAACATGGGTCAGGAGATTGATCTTTGAAAGCCATTTTTTATTATATATAAATTTTTTTTCTACTCAGAGAGAAGAATTGGAAGTGAAAACTTCTTAAAGATTGTATTTCACAAGATTCTCTCTTCTTTAATTCTTCACCACTCAATATGATAACTGGTCTAAAGTTGGGCTTACTTTCAAACATTTGTAGTACTTATACATGAGCATTTACTTGAAAATTGATGCAATTAAATAATGATAAGATACTATAAGGCTAGTTTTGTGATAAGATTCTATAAAAACATAAGTCTGAAAATATTTATTCTTTGAAACTATCGATCAACAAGCCTGAGTAAAATCATGACTGTCATTCACTCACTTTGCTGCACTGGTGAGGTAGAGACAAGTCCTCTTGAAATTTGTTTTATCCACATGCTTACTTAAAATATTAAGATCTTCAACCTGGATTTAGTCAAATCAAAATATTTAAAGCTCAGTGGAAGAAAAGAAAATTCATAAAAGAATGCTAAGATTGAAGAAATAACAGTGTTTTACCTCCATTAATAGGTCCACGGCTTCGGGTTCAGCATTGTGCTGCAAAACAGAAAAAAATTGTTAAATATAAAACACAAAATTATCCTCTCATGATGTGGGGCTATGGTTGATGGTAATTAGATATTTTCAGAACAAACTTGGTACTTATGTGTACATCAAGACTCAATATTGCATCCATGTTCCATTTAAGGGAACCAATCTCAAAAGTTGATTTTAAAGAGTACCTTCATGTGAAAAGCAACAATCTGTTGTACAAGCTCAATCAAATCATGAACCGAGGCCTCTTCAGTCTGTAAGCAGCACAAATATAATTGGTATGAAACTGGGAACAAATACCAGAGTTCAGAGCAAGTTCTTCACAATTAAATACAAAACAGCTCTGAGCATCATGACCTGAGGTATGGTACCAATCTATAAAAGAGCCACAGTGGAGGCAATGAAAAGCTTAATGCTAAAGGAACAAACACTAGAATATTTGCGTAGTAACTATAATAGAGAGAGACATCATGCTTTTTTAATGTGATTCTCCAGATAGCATAGTAATGCTTTAAACTGTAAACCTACTTTTGAAGTATACTTTAAACTAAAAGTACACATCAAAGTGAATACCCTTATCATTGCCTGAAAAGTCAGTAGATGTGTCATCATCACCATGAATTTGTTTCTTCTTTTTTGCTTAACTAGTCATTTCAATTTTCAAGAGTATCACTACATAATTAAATTCCAACCTGTCGCTTTGTATGCTCTTGAGCAATTTCTCCAGCCAAGTTCCTGCCGACAAAAAAAAAAATTCATGATGATAAGATTGATCCATATGCATCAAATATATGTATCTGCTTGTGTGTCTTCACAAATATTAAATGCTAAACAAACTTCTCTGTCCAGTTACTCCAGTAGGTTGTTTAAAAAAAATAAAAAAACAAAGAAAGATTACATAATATGTTGTGGGCATTGCAGATAGATACAAAATTCATTCAGGAAAATAAGCAATACTAGTAATTCACAAATAAAAAAAAGAAAACTGGGTGACTGAGTCCTAAGAAAATGTAGCAACACAAAAATGCAAGCACAATTTTTAAAGCCGTTGAAGAAAAAAGAAAAGGCCAGTCATTATCAAGCTTTATTTCTTATGACCAAGGAATAAATTTTATTAGAAGAGACGGACTGATTAACTGAAATCAAAGGAACAAGACATCCTCTTGAAAAGAAAGAACATTCCAATTCTTGGAATTTACCATAACAAATATGCTTTAATAAAACTTGTAGCTGTGCTCAATATATTGCAGGCCCAAAAACTAATACACATAGCATTGGCCAGTTCTGTTTTTTCAGACAATTATGGATTGAGAAAACTTAAAATTTCAAGCTCAGGGAAAATAAAAAAACACAATCACAGCAGCACATAAACCAAGCCTTGATCATCATTAGAAGCCCTAAAAGAGCATGTTCAACTTTATCTTGTAAGATACGAAGAGTGTTCTCAGTGTGAAGATCTCACCTTACGTACTCATGTCCCCATGAACCAATATCACCCTCTGAACCCAACAATCTGTATTTTAAGCTTTCCTGAAAGTCATCAAGTGAAAAATAGATATACATGAAGGAACTCCAAGAGCTTCAGATTAACATGTGCAGAAATAAACATTCATAATCATGCATCAAGTATGATAAGCAAGAGAAAAATATGTGATAAACAAAACAAACATTTTCTTTTTGAGAATGATAAACAAAATACATTAATAGGAATCATGGGGGAAATATATGGGTGACAAGAGCAAAGATGCAGACTGAGTACACCCCTGCATAGAAATCAAGCCAATCACCAGAAAATAAGATGGAACACATTAAAAACATCTAACATGTAAGCATACCCGTTCTCCCTCGGCAGACATGGTGAGCGCCAAGACTGAGAGTATATCTGCCAAGTATTTCTGCAGAACAAAAAACAATTTAATGCCTGAGCTTTTATGAGTGAAATTAAGGGACAACATCCAATTTGACAATTTACCTTCAGATCAGACTCAGCCATGTTTTCATAATGTGCTTTTAAGGTTCCATAATGTGCTCGAAGAAACTTCAATGGCTTTGGAACTGAAGTCATCGAGCTTGTTGAGCTTCGAATTTCCTGTCTGCAAAAAAAGAAGAAGATAAACGCATTGTCAATACCAATACTCAATTAAGTCCTGCAACTTGATGCTAACCAGTAATCATTTACTATTTTAACACAACACAGATGAAGCCATGCAAGATATTGTCAATCATTTGATACACAACTCAAGAAGCTGAAATTCATTTTCACCCTTGAATATCCCACGGAACAAGAACAAACCTATTCACAACCATTACAGCATTTGTCCACACACAGTTACCAAACACAGTCTTAACTCAGTACAACTATTAACAAAAAGAACAAGCCAGACCACCCATTCATTAAGTGGCCAAGAGCACACACATTCCCCTCCATCGATCTCATAAATATCCATGCAGTTACCAAACACATCCTAAACAACTTCCAGGTCGAACTCTACTTTTGCTAATACCAAAAAAAAATAGCCCTAAATTGTAAGAGAAATCCCATAAGCTTGTACAATTACTACAATTCCAATAAGAAAACCAATTGTACTCCTGTAAATTACCAAACTTCCATCTTACCGATAACCCAATACTTCAACCACATAGCTCCAATCCCCCCCCCCCAAAAAAAAAAAAAAAAAAACCTAATTCACGTCAACATTTCGCACCCTTCACAACAGCTCCACAGTCTCAAACTGCTTCCAATTCATCATCATCAAAAATTAGCAGAAAATAGCCCTAAAGTTCAAAACTTTTAATGAATCAGTGATTACCTCAAGCTCTCGAGAGCGAGCTTTTGAATCCCAGGTTCAGGATCTTGAACTCTTTCCACATACAACTCTAATTGCTGCTTCAATGCCAAGTCCTCCTCTGACTACAAAGCAAAACCCCAAATCGATTCAAAAAAGAACTAAACTTTCAATAAATCTACGTCACTGTAAACCCTAAAGTAAGAGATTATAGTAATTAAAACTTACTAAATCCTCATCTTTCTTCTCTTCTTTCTTCTTCGACGGCGGCGCCTTCACCGGCGCCTCGTTTTTGGATGCGCCGCTGCCGCCGCTCGCCTTGTTCAGGTCCGGAGCCATAGTTTTTCAATTGAATAGGGATTAAATTGAATTAATTTTAGATTAGGAGAACTGATAGAGCAAAACAGTAGAAGAAGAGAGGCAGCACAATTTAACTTTGATTCAAGTGAAAGAAAGGTATATATATCTCTCAAACCGACTTAGAGAAGAAGAAACTTCATCTAGGGTAAACTATATTGTAGTCCTCACAGATGTTTTTAATGTCCACATCAATCCCTATATTTTTAGATTTTTAGTATTAACTAAAGTTTTGAAATGCCAGAAATGACCTTTTTACATTGAAGGATCAACATTTGAGAGATTTTATTACATTCTTAGCATATTGGCGCAGGTGGGACCAATTTTTAAAAAATATAAAAAAAACATTAATAATATATGGACTTTCTAGTAATGCTATTAAACCAATTGAAATTTATCAACCGATTGAAATTTATCGAGCTAACTCTTTGATTAATATAATTTTTTAATCAAACTATATAAAAAATAACTTAATATAAAATGATTTGATTTAATGGGTTTTAAAAAAATACAGATAACCAACAAAAACATAAATCAACTTATAAAAAAAAATAAAAAAGTTTTTTTTTGAAGTATTAAGACGATGAAATATTAGATGATCATGATCATACATGACTCAGTTCATGAATCTAGATAGATTTAATAAATTTTTTGAAAATAATTTTTACTTAAATATATGATAAAAATTAGAAACTCGCAACTTTAAGCATGAATCATAAAATAGATATTTGTTTGAAACTATGATAACCCTAAACAAAGCAAGAAAAAAAACCATTTATAAAATCTAGTTCACAACCAATTAAACATCGATGGATGAAATCGAAAAAAAATAAATAAAATAGTTTTTTTAATTATCATCGACACTAAGTGAAAGACCAAATTGCCTTTGAGATGACGATTAAACCCCTAAAGTCAAGTTTTAAAAGAGAATATTCTTAATAAAAAAAACCGTATACCTAGGTTAAGTGTTGTTTTGTATTTATAGGCATTATAGCAACTTAACTTTGCAAAAAAAAATAAAAAAGATAGCAGTAACCTCAATTAATTAAAAAATAGCTAATTCATAATAATTGAAAGAGGGCAAGTATGACACATTCATGCGTTTGAAGTTACTAACTCGATTAGCCAAAACTATCAAAGCTGATTGGGTTGTCTATTTTTTAGGCTCCGTTAGAGAAATTCTGACGTCATTTTCACCTAAAAGTTAGTAGATGAAATTCACATATTTCAATTAAATCCAACCTTATTCAATTTGAAAGTTTGTAGCTCCACATTCATGCATTTAAAGTTTCCAACTTGATTAATCAAAACTGTAAAAAACAAAGGCCAAGTGACTAAATGACATGTCACTCACATTCTCCTCTTTAATTCTGAACAATGTGTCCTTTAGGGTTTTTGATTTGGGATTGAAAAATTTCAATTGTGCCCCTATTCTTCGAATCTTTTTAATTGCACCTATAATCGCCTTCAAATTTTTAATTTCATGTAATTTCACCTATGACAGACTCATTTTGATCATTGGTTCTGAATTTTTGCATTTTGACCATCAATTGACCAACAAACTTTAATTTGATCATGATGTTCAAGTGAAATTCGAAGTGATTGAATGCTAGATTATTGATCCTTGCATGATTTTCAACATGCATGTGCCTTTATATTGACCAAATCTGGTATGATTTGGAACCCATGTTGCTAGGTTCATGTTTGGTGGTTTTCATTTTTTGTGTGTTTGATTCGTTTTGTTTAAGAATTTTTGAGTTTTTGTATTTTTTAGGTGTGTAATCTATTTTTTTAATTTGGTTTTGTTTTTGGGTTGTTTTGAGGCCTAACCAAGATTTTTTGGTTGGTTTATGGTTGAATAAAATTTTTTCAAGTCAACCTTATCAGATCAACTCGGCCGTGGTTGGCTAGATCAAGTCGACGCGGACAAAACAAATCTATGTCAAAAGGGTTTTAATACCCTGTTTGATTTGTCATGTTTTTGTTAAAGGGTATTTTGATTTAAAGGGTGTGTTTGACAAACATCTATAAGGCTTATTTTGGGTATTTTTGTTACAAGAAAAAAATGGTTTTTTTTTCCCAAACAAAGCTTCAAAAAATAAAAATAAAAAAAATATTTTTTTCTTGCATATTGTCATAACCCAATTCTGGGTTATTCCCTAAAATTCATTTTTTTTCAAAATAAAAATAAAAAATAAAATAAATGCTGGCAATGTGGAGAAAGTAAGGCCGAGAAATCAAGCTGCAATTTTTAGAGAAAATTCAAGGCCTAATTGTACCCCTATTGTGCCTAAAAATGGAGAAAAAATGCAACTTCAAGGTCAAATTAAATTATTATTGGACGAATTTGCATAAAAATTTAAGTTCAAGGACATAATTAAATTTTTAATAGGCTAATTTGATTTAATCATGAGCCAAATTGAATTTTAATTATGTTTAAAAGTTAATTTGGGTCCAATTAAAGGATTTAATTAAGTGTAAAAACTTAATTATATTTTAAATGAGTCAAATTAATTTTATGATTTAATTTTTAACTAAAACACATTTTACCGTTCTCTCTCTATATATATAAATATATATTGTAATGATGTGATATAGTTTTATATAAATTCAATAATTAACATACATTGCATGATAAAATTAGCATTAACCAGTGGTCACTATATCAGCAGGGAGATATTTTCAATGATAAAATTGTCTAAAAAAAGTTGATTATGTAATTGTATCGGAAATGATTAATTGAATGATTATTTGATTATTTATATCAAAAAAATTATATTTAAAAGTTTTGATAAAGAGAAAATTCTATAATGTTTTCAACATATAAAGTGTTGCAAAGAGCGATCATGAATTATAAAAAAAGTAGAATTTCACGAGGTATCTTTTTATAATATATTAGAAACTTATAATTTTTAGATTTTTTTAATCTTAATTAATTTAGTTATATACTTGTATTATTTTGCTTTCAGAGAATGTTTGAGAGTGTGGTGGTGGTTGTTTTTGAAAGTACTTTTCACTTGAAAATATATTAAAATAATTTTTTTTTATTTTTTAAAAAATTATTTTTGATATCAATACATCAAAATTATCTGAAAACACTAATAAAATATTAATTTAAAATAAAAACATTAATTTTTTTTAAAAAAATAGTTTTGAGATATAAAAACAAACAGAAATTTAAACTCATCTTGGATCCATCGTTCATCTTAATGGCATAGATTGAAAACTTATTATTCTTGTCTTATTTATTCCCATTTGAAGACAGTTAAAGCAGTCTTAATCCACTCGATGATGCCTTAATCATGCTGATAAAAAAAGACTAACACATTGAGCACCAAGTGTGAATATAATATAAATAATTTAATATTGCTAGGAAGTTTAAAATGTATTTTCTTGTCTTTTCCTTTCCTTTAAAATTCTATATGTCTGTTGTCTCTATGCAATTCGTTGGATTCTGCTTTCCACGGCCTTTTCTCTCACATTTTCACACTCTCACCCTTCCGCGAAGATCCACCATGGCTTCTGCTTCCTTCTCCTTTTGTCCTCTCCCGTATTCAGGGCTTTTGGGAATACAGAGCAGTGTATTAAAAAAATAAAGTTTTTAATTTAATCTTGAATTAACATTCATGATTTTTTTTACGCTTATATATTTTTAAATTCATTATATTAAACACAGATATTATCTTTTTATACTTCAATTAACAAATTTATTAATACTAGAAAACACACCAATAATACCAGTCCCTTATAGCATCTCCAATGGAAAATAAATTTTTTATTTTTTATTTTTTGCACTCCATTTAGCACATGGGTTGGAGTTGCTATTAGTCGTGGAGCGCTGATACAATATGATATAATTAATATAATATTGTTATGAAGCCGGCTTCCACGAGTTTTCTTGGCTCTTCTTTTCCTTTAAAGTCTACGTCTTCCCATCATGCAATTCAGTGGCTTATTAGCTTTCTGCTACTATCACTCTCTCTCACATAATCACTCTCTCACCCTTTCTGCAAAAATCCACCATGGCTCTGGAGTTGATCGGAGGATCAATTCTCTCTGCTCTCATTGAGGTTCTGGTCGACAGGTTGGCCTCTCGTGACGTTCTGGGCTTCTTCAAAAGCCACGAACTCGATGGTGGTCTTCTGGAAAAGCTGAATGAAACACTGAATACTGTCAACGGACTACTCGACGATGCGGAGGAGAAGCAGATTACAAAGCGTGCTGTGAAGAACTGGCTTAATGATGTTAAACATGCTGTCTATGAAGCTGAGGACATATTGGAGGAGATTGATTATGAATATCTACGATCCAAGGACATTGATGCCCCTCGACCTGACAGCAATTGGGTAAGCATAGAAGCAGATTACAAAGCATAGTTCTTGCTTCCTCATAAAATATTTGTATTGATCTCTCTATTTTTTTTTTTTTTTAACTTTCATGGATGCTCTCTAGCCTGTAAAGGAGGAAAAAATATTTTTAGGCATGGTTTTTGTCTTTTGTGAGTTTTAATAAAAGAGTATTCATTGTTATATAAGCAACTAATATTATTGGCTTTTGGTGTCTGTGGTGAAATTATGCTTGCAAATTCTCATTTATTAACTAGTTTTCTAAACATGCGCTTTGGATTTTTAAAATCTGAATTATTTATAAAAATATTGTCAATCTTAATTAAATTATATATTTTTTTATAAGAACATAAATAAATTTTAATTGTTCTGAAAAAATAAGGGATATAAAACTGAATTGTCTTTCAATATTTTTAGTGATGAATAATTAGGACTTACAAGATTCAAAACCCATTATTATAAATATTAAATTTCTTAGTAATTATATATATAATAATCACCAAGAATTATGCACTGATTTTTTAGTAGCACAATTGTAAATTGAAATGATATTTTAAATATTAAAAATAAATACTTTACTTTTTAATTGCTAAACAATTATTTTTGAAAATAAAATCATTTTTCCATTTTTATTCTAGAAAAAAAATTAATTTCATTATATATAAAAAAATTAATAGCAAGGGCTATGAAAATCACTAACGGCATTTTATCAATATCTTTTTAAAACTTGAGTTTTACTGCTTAATTACATTGAGTTAGCATCAACAATCGTAAATTCTTAAAAAAGATCTGCAAAAAGAAAATGTTTACATTAAATTAGCATCAACAATTTAATGGCATTAACTTATTAATTCACTAGATGTAAAAATCTTAATGTTTTCCTGAATTCTATCTCATTTATTTAGTCCATCATTGCAGGTAAGGAATCTGGTTCCACTTCTAAATCCAGCTAATAGAAGGATGAGAGGGATGGAAGCAGAGTTACAAAAGATCCTTGGGAAGCTTGAATGTTTATGTAAACAAAAAGGTGATCTGCGCCACATAGAAGGTACTGGTGGAGGGAGACCATTGTCAGAGAAAACAACTCCACTAGTTAATGAGCTTGATGTATATGGAAGGGACGCTGATAAGGAAGCCATAATGGAGTACTTGTTGACACTACACAACACAGATGGCTCAAATTTATGTGTGGTTCCTATTGTGGGCATGGGCGGGATTGGTAAAACCGCTCTTGCTCGGCTTATCTACAAAGACGAAAGGGTAGAGCAGTGCTTCCAATTCAAAGCCTGGGTCTGGGCTTCTCAACAATTTGATGTTGCCAGGATTATTAAGGATATTCTTAAGCAGATCAAAGAAACGACTTGCCCCACCAAAGAACCAGATGAATCTCTAATGGAGGCAGTGAAAGGGAAAAAACTTCTACTTGTTCTGATGATGCGTGGAACATTGAGTACAATGAATGGGATAAATTACTGCTACCTTTGCGGTATGTGGAGCAAGGAAGTAAGATTGGCGTGACAACGCGGGATGAAGATGTAGCAAAAGTCACGCAAACTATCATCCCCTCTTACCGCTTGAATGTAATTAGCGATGAAGATTGCTTGAAGTTGTTTGAAAGGCATGCATTTAGTGGTGTAAATTCTGGAGCAGTCTCACACTTGAAAGCATTTGGCAGAGAAATAGTGAGAAAGTGCAAAGGTTTACCGCTGGCAGCGAAAACTCTTGGGGGTCTTTTGCACTCAGAAGGAGATGTCAAGCAATGGGAGAAGATATCCAATAGCAGTTTGTGGGGTTTGTCGAATGAGAACATCCCTCCAGCTCTAACATTGAGCTATTATTATCTCCCGTCACACCTGAAACGTTGTTTTGCTTACTGCGCAATATTTCCTAAGGGTTATGAAATTCACAAGGATGAATTGATCACTAAATGGATGGCACAAGGTTTTTTAGTCCAGTCCAGAGGCGTCGAGGAGATGGAAGATATCGGTGAAAAATACTTTGATGATCTTGTCTCCAGGTCATTTTTCCAGCAAACAACTTTTCTTCCATCATATTTCAGCATGCATGACATCGTAAGTGATTTAGCTGCATACGTGTCAGGAGAAGTTTGCTTTAAGCTTGGTATTAATGAATCGGGCTCTGGGTTGGAGCGTGAAAATTCATGCTCGCTTCCAGAAAGGACTCGTTATTTATCAATCACTCCAGCGGCAGCATATGGAGGAGGACGTCGGATGTTTCGTAGCATTCACGGAGTCCAACATTTGCGCGCCTTGTTTCCACTATATTTTTTTGAGGAAGTTGATATTGAGGCACTGAATGACATCTTGCCAAATCTTAAGCGCTTGCGAATGCTATCTTTATGTCATCCAGAAGATATTTCTTCTCAGTTGCTCAATTCCAGTGGCAACTTAAAACATTTGCGGCTCTTGGACCTTTCCGAGACATCGATTGAAAGGTTACCTGAAAATGTGTGCACCTTGTACTATTTGCAAGCTTTATTGTTAAGTGAGTGTCAACATCTCATTGAGTTGCCATCCAACATTTCCAACTTGGTCAACTTACAACATCTTGATATTGAACGGACAAATTTGAAAGAGATGCCACCAAAAATGGGGAAACTCACAAAGCTTCGAACTTTGCAATATTACATCGTGGGAAAAGAGAGTGAGTCTAGCATGAAAGAGTTGGGGAATCTCTCACATTTAAGGAAAAAACTTTCTATTTGGAATCTCAGAGATGTTGCAAATGCTCAAGATGCTTTGGGTGCCAATTTGAAGGGTAAGAAGAAGATTGAGGAGTTGAGGTTGACATGGGATGGCAATACGGATGACACACAACACGAGAGATATGTACTTGAAAAATTGGAGCCTTCTGAAAATGTGAAACAGCTTGTCATTACTGGTTACGGGGGTACAACGTTTCCAGGCTGGCTCGGAAAGTCTTCTTTCTCAAATATGGTACAGTTGACACTTTCTGGATGTAAGAACTGCATCTTCTTACCACCATTGGGGCAGCTGCCATCTCTAGAAGAGCTCCAAATTGAAGGATTTGATGAAGTCATGGCAGTCTGCTCTGAGTTCTATGGAAGTGACCCTTCGATGGAGAAGCCATTTAAATCCCTTAAAATATTAAAGTTCAAGGGGATGAAAAAATGGCAGGAATGGAATACAAATGTAGCTGGTGCTTTCCCTCATCTTGCAAAGCTCTTGATAGCAGGTTGTCCCGAGTTAACAAATGGCTTGCCTAATCACCTTCCTTGTTTATGGATGCTTTCTATTCGAGAATGTCCACAGCTTGTGGTTTCAATTCCAGAGGCTCCCCTGCTCACCGAAATCAATGTATCTGAGGGCGATGAAAGTCGTATAATTGGAATATCCAGTCATAGGCTTGTGCAATATAGAAGAGATCCCCAGCTAAAGGGAATGGAGCAAATGAGTCATTTGGATCCCTCTTCTTTCACTGATATCAAAATCGAGGGATGTAGTTCATTTAAGTGCTGCCAGCTAGACCTTTTACCCCAGGTATCCACACTTACCATTGAACATTGTCTCAATATCGAATCCCTTTGTATAGGCGAGAGACCTGTCCCTGCTCTCTGTCGTCTGACAATCAGACACTGTCCTAATTTGGTGTCTTTCCCCAAAGGAGGACTAGCTGCCCCAGACTTGACAAGCCTTGTGTTAGAGGGTTGCTTATATTTGAAGTCTTTGCCAGAAAACATGCATTCCCTCCTCCCTTCCCTTGAGGATTTGCAATTGAGATCACTTCCAGAAGTTGATTCGTTTCCCGAAGGAGGTTTACCCTCCAAATTAAACACACTTTGCATTGTGGATTGTATCAAACTCAAGGTATGTGGTTTGCAAGCACTCCCTTCTCTTTCATGCTTCAGATTTACTGGGAACGATGTGGAGTCTTTTGACGAGGAGACGTTGCCCTCTACTCTTACAACCCTTAAAATCAAACGTCTGGGAAATCTGAAGTCTCTGGACTATAAGGGGCTTCATCACCTTACCTCTCTTAGGAAATTGAGTATCCAGAGTTGCCCTAAGCTTGAGTCCATATCAGAGCAGGCGCTTCCCTCCTCCCTTGAATACCTTCATCTCAGGACACTGGAATCTCTGGACTATGCTGTGCTTCAGCACATCACCTCTCTTCGCAAATTGAAGATCTGGAGTTGTCCAAAGCTTGCATCGTTGCAGGGGCTGCCATCCTCCCTTGAATGCCTTCAATTACGGGATCAGCGAGGTCGGGACTACAAGGAGCTTCAGCACCTCACCTCTCTTCGCACATTGATTCTCAAGAGTCCTAAGCTGGAGTCCCTTCCAGAAGACATGCTTCCCTCCTCCCTTGAAAACCTTGAAATCTTGAATCTTGAAGATCTGGAATATAAGGGGCTTCGGCACCTCACCTCCCTTCGTAAACTACGTATCTCTAGTTCTCCCAAGCTTGAGTCCGTGCCAGGTGAGGGGCTGCCCTCCTCCCTTGTATCTCTTCAAATCTCAGATCTCAGAAATCTTAAATCTCTGAACTATATGGGGCTTCAACACTTCACCTCTCTTCGCAAATTGTTGATCTCGCATTCTCCCAAGCTTGAGTCCATGCCAGAAGAAGGGCTGCCCTCCTCCCTTGAATATCTCAAGATTATCGATTGTCCTTTGCTGGCCACAAGGTGTGAAAGGGAGACAGGGGAAGATTGGCCCAAAATTTCTCACATCCGCAGTATAAAAATTTCTAATTAGAGGATGAAGAATTATGCAATAGCAGTCTCCTGTCATTTATCCAACGTGCTCAGGTATTTACTAAATTCTCAGCCTTGCATCTGCTTTGTTTTAAATTCTATTTTTGGAGCATGGCATTTTCACAACAACAGATCTTCACCGCACAGCCCATCACCACATTAGGTAGAGATAGGTTCCCAAAAATTTGTTCAAAAACAAAGGCGGGCATAAACAGATCCCATCTTAAGCCGTGCATGATTTACAGTGAATCAGCAAATGCCAGCCCAAGATCATAATTCCTGTTTTCTTATTCTTTTCTGTTGAGGTTTCAAGTAATTTGAGATTCTGTATTCAAAGCAGAGTTATTAAGAAATGAAAACAAGAAGAATAATAGTGATCTTGCTAGCATTGTGTATCAGTTATTACTTGATAATTCACTGGGATTTTATGAGATATTTAAAAGAAAAACTTTGATCAGAATATTTAACAGATGCTTAATACTAATAGCATTATATTCTTGATGGCTGTATGTTCAGGATTAAACTCGATAGATGGCGTATGCCCAGGATGAAATGAGGATGATGGCAAAGTGAAAAGAAAAGGTAAAACCTGAAAGAGATAACTGCTGGCCAACGATGCAGCATTTCAGAAATCAGGACATCCAAAATGATATATTTGATCCCAGTGCAAGCAACAGATCCAGAGATCTTGACAGAGTCGGATGTTTGCTTGCCTGTGTTGTTATACTTGGAACTCTGTATTGCCACCTTTTCGCAAACTACAAGATTTGTAATTTGCACCAAATTTAATCTTTAACTTGATTGCCGAGACAAAGCTCAAGCAGGCTTGATTTGTAATGCTCATATTCCTGAAGGATGTTTTTCTTAAAATAATTATGGAATCGCCACTTGCATCGTTAAAAAAACAATATAGCAAAATTCTCAGTAAAAGAAAGTTGAGGCATGAAACTCAAAAAAAAAAAAAAACAACAAAAAATATCCATGTCAATCACATGACCATAGACATGTAATTTAAATAATCTTATAAAAAAAACGAAAAAAAAACACTAAAACTAATTCCATAAACTTTAAATATTAAAAAATAAAATTAAAAAAAATTAATTTTATAAAAAAGACTTGAAGAAACCAAAATCAACCCGTGCAAATCATGGCTCAATAATAAAAAAAGGAAGCTAAGTGATGAAATCTTGAAAAAAACCAATGAAAAGAGATTCAAAATAGAATAAATATGAGTAAAAAATATCGATCAAATTCAACACTAAAAAAAAATTCAAATAATAAGAAATAAAATCAAAACAATATCTACTTAGATGAAGGATTAAAAAATATCAAAAGAAAACTTGTCAATTTTGATATAAAAATAAAATAAAATGATTAGAGATAAATAACAATAAATATTATTTTTATAAAATAAAAATAAAAAACATTAAAAAAAAAATCAATAAAAAATATTCAAAACACAACAAATAACAATAAAAAACGTGTAATATAAATGTTTACCGCACATAACAACCATTGATTCCAAACAAAACCCGAAAATAAAAAAACATGAAACCTGCAGTTATCAGGTCCGGACCTACCTGAAAGGCAGAACTGCACATGCCAAATTAATCTGCAACGAAAGGACAAAAATCGATCAAAAAACCCTGACTGAAAGAAGAAAACACACCTTCGCCTCGTGTGTTCTCCATCGGTTTGTTCAAGAAAAAAAGGACAAGAACTGTAGCATTACATATGCTTTTGCAAAATCACTGTAGCATTTCTCAATTTCATACGTACTAATGCTGCCTAAGATTAATATTAGAGATGCTATGTGTTTGTTAATGTAGTACATATGCTTTTGCAAAATCACGTTTGGGTTGGAGAAGTGCTTTTGCAAAAGCACTTCGAGAAATACTCAAAACAAAATAAACGTAAGTAAAAAAGATTAGATATTAAATTTGACATTAAAAAAATAAAAATCAAATGATGAGAAATAAAATAAAATAAAATATCTAATTAGTTGAAGGATTTAAAAATATCAAAAGAAAATATTGTTTTTTGAATTGCTAAAGTGGAGAAAATAGTGTTCATTGCTGCATAAAAAAGTTCAGTTGCCTAGCCATCGTCGCCAAGCTCTCCATGCATGCTTACCGCACATGACAACCATTGCTTCCAAACAAAAGCAGAAAATAAAACACTGGACACCTGCCGTTATCAGGTCCAGACCTGGCTGAAAGGTAGAACCGCACATGCATTTACAATACCATGCCAAAGCCAAATCAATCTTACTCATAGCAAGAATGAAAACAAAATAAAATAAAATAGAAACAACACCAAAAACATCCTTTATTCATTATTAAAGATCTCCTCATGAACAAAACAGAAGAACAAAGTGAAAAAAATATTGGTTTCAATGGCAAATGCATAAGCAAAAAATAACCAAATACGGAAATCACAAAGAGAGCAACGAAAGGACAAAAATCGATCAAAAAACCCTTACTAAAAGAAGAAACAGCACACCTTCGCCTCATGTGTTCTCCATCGATTTGTTCAAGAAAAAAAGAGACAAGAACTGCAGCACCACCATCTCTATCCTCTCTCAGTAGCTTCTTCTTCTCCAATGTGTCTACCTTTTTGGTTCTCACATGTTCTATGCCTCCTCTCCCTCTTCTAAATCATGACTACAAGTGAGGAAAACAACTCTAATCCCACCCAAGAACAATGCTCTAACACCAAATTTGATACGAGACAAAAGAGATTTAAAGTTAAAAAAGAGAGAAAAGAAAGGGAAGTCAACGAAAGAGAAGAAAAAGCTTATCAAATACTAAAATCCAAACTAGAACAAGCAATTAAGTTTATAGTCTACTAAATAAAATACCCAATAATAATTAAATCAAATCCAATAAATAATATCTAATTAATACATTTCACCTAAAAGTTCAAATAAATTAAATTAAAATATAAGCTAAAGCTCATTCTCTTAATGATTTGAACTACCTTTTATCATTTATGATCTATAAATGCATATTTCCAGTCCTTATCCCCACTATTTTTTCATCTTTGGTGGAAACAGAAAGAGGTGCATATGTTTTTGTTAGGCAAATTTTTTTTTCCTGCCCTGAAATAAGAAAAAGAAGGTTGCACCTTTAGCCTTTTAACCTTTAAGAAGAAGTGAAAATAAAATGTAGAAGCAGACATCATGAATATCCAAAATGCTGTATTTAATCCCTGGTCCAAGCAACAGATCCAGAGCTATTACAGATATCTTGTCCACTTCTTTTGCGATCCTTCTCTTACTTTTCTAGCTATTTTTTCCTACTTTTTTCTACTTTCCATTCTAGAGCTTCGGATTCTTATATTGTACAGAGAATTTGAGTCTAGTTTTTGAACGGTTCATAAACCTCGATCCATCATGCAATTTCCCAAGATGATGTTGTTATAATTTCAAAAAACTATTTACAGAAGATTTATCTTCAAGGACAAGAGTTAAATCCTTAATAGCAACGTTTATATTCCCCACTTTTCATCCAAATTTCTTTAACAAGTAAGTCATATTTACTTTGTTATTATATTTATGTCATCTAGATTAATACTAGTTAGGTGGTCTGTGCTACACCGCAGGTCAACTTTTTATTTTCATAAAAAATATCAAAAAAATATAAGACCCAAGAGCGTTGGGTTTGACTGCAACACCGGATCTAAGAGCGTCGAGTTTGGTTGTAACGCCAAACCCAACAATAATATTTATAATATAAATAATAATATTTAACTTATCTTTCTAAATTCTTATATTTTTAAATCTTTTTTAAAAAAATTATGGTTTTGCTACAATAGTATTATTTAAATTTATCAATGATAATAATAACAATAATAATAATAATAATAATAATAATTTTTAATTTTACTCTTCAAATCAAATCTATGATTGTTTTTCAATATTGATAAAATTTTTTTTCAAATTTATTAATAATATTAATTATAATAAAAATAATAACATTTATAATACAAATAATAATATTTTTAATATTAAAACTATTAAATATAATAAAAATAATAATATTTATAACACAAATAATAATATTTTTATATTAATATTTTTAATTATAATAAAAATAACAATATTTATAACACAAATAATAATATTTAGAAACCTAAAACCTATTAATGTTGGGACTTGACGCCGGACCCAAGAGAATTGGGTCCTGACACAAGACCCATTACTGTTGGGTCCTGACGCAGGACCCATCAACCTTGAGTATTGAAGCCGGACTCAAGATAATTGGGTCTTGATACAGGTCCCAAGAAAGTTGAGTCGTGACGCAGGACCCAATAGCCTTAGGTCTTGACGCCATACCTAAGAGAATTGGGTTTTGACACAGCAACTTGGATGAGGCGTTCCAGCCGCAGGTTTTTTGAGTCTCGAAAGGGATGTCTGACCCAAATTAACAACAATAATGATTGATTTTACCTTTAAAATCAAATCTATGTTTTTTTTTATATATTAATAATATTTATTTTAATTTTAATAATATTAATGAATTGAATAATATTAATAATAATATTTAACTTGACTGCCCAAGTTTTTATATTTTTTAATCTCTTTTAAAAAAATGATGGTTTTTCTTCGATGGTAATAATATTTTTTAAAATTTACTAACAACAACAATAACAATAATAATTTTACCCTTCAAATCAAATATATTATTTTTTTCAATATTAATAATATTTTTTACAAATTTATTAATTATTATATTAATTATAATCAAAATAATAATATATACCCCAGGTGCGAGGGTCTGCACCCATCACGCGGTTCTGCAGACCCAGGCTCGCGGGCCTACAGACCTGCTCTCCTAGGTCTGCAGTCAATGCAGGGGTTTGACCCTAGCTTCCAGGGCAGGCAGGCAGCCCCAGTGCCAGGTGCTTGCAGCCCCACCAAAACTTGCACTGACTGTTTTCTCCCAAACCATCATTTCAATGTCAAATGCCTCCTAATAAAAAGACAACCTCACACTCCCACTGCAATCTTTACAACTCTTTGTGACAAGAGTATTTCTGTCATTACACTGCTTCAATTTACAATACTTTGTGTTTAGGTAAACAGTAACACTAAACCATTTTAGTATATTATATAATAATTTTACTGTCAGTTCTATTTATGTGCTTGATAAAGTTATTTAATTTAGTTATGTAATTATATTTATCCTATACATTTATTAGTTGTTATACATGAAATATATTTTAATCATGTCACATTAAATAAAACATAGCATTCATATGCTAACAATTGCAGCTCAAGAAGAGAAGCCGCGAATGATAGAGTTGTGCTTGGTTTTTCTCAATATATCGTAGTCCATTTTGGTTGTTAACGTAGACCATAAGCTTAAGAAGAGAAGAGAAGCTATGTGTTTGTTAATATATCATTGCTTCTATAATAATTCATCCCTAGCTATTTCTCAATTTCATGCTGATGCTGCCTAAGATTAATATTAGAGATGCTATGTGTTTGTTAACGTAGTCCATAAGCTTTTGCAAAATAACATTTGGGTTGGATATAATTTGTATGTTTTGGATTGTTTTGATATGCTGATGTCAAAAATAATTTTTAAAAAATAAAAAAATATTATTGACATGTATTTTAATACAAAAAATTATTTGAAAAGCAATCGTTACTACACTACCAAACACTCTGTGTTATTACTATTTCATGAGAAGCTAATCCAGTTCCCATGAGAAGCAAAAGATCGTGTATAAAATTTTCTATAATGACATTTTGTATTTTATTTTTTTTTGTTTTAAAAGAAATTAAAACTTTTCAATTTTTTTAAAATATATTTTTTTATATTTTTATGTTTTTTGAATATATCAATTTTAAAAAAATAATAAACATCTTATTTAAATATATTTTAAAAAATATTTTAAAAACAATTGTATTTTTACAGAAAAACCAGCTATAAATTAACATTTTTAGCCCGTGATGGTGGCGGGCAATCCTGCCCCTGACAGTGACGGGCAATCGTGCCCGTCATTTCAGTGTGACCCCAGATGAAAACATTTCACTGTTTTTTAATTACTGAAAATTTAACCGTTCATTTGGTAATTTCTTGAATAATTCAATGGATGCTGAAATTAAAGATTCTTGGCTTACAAATTTTCACTTCAAAGTGCAAAGCTATAAAATCCTCCATCGATTTTGAATTACAAATCATAAGCAATGTTGTACAAACCTAAACCTAAATTAAAAAATCAAACAAAATAAGTTTGGTATTTTCTAAAAATATTTTTTATTTAAAAATATATCAAAATTTATTTTTAAATTTTTTATTTTATTCTTAATACCAACACATCAAAACAATAAAAAATTACTAAAAAATATTAATTTAATATTTTTTAAAACTAAATATATTTTTAAAATACACCTAAATATAGTTTAAACCCCGATATCCAACTGTCACAAATCCCTTGACCTTGAATTTTTTTAGCAGTTAATTGTCCCAACAAAAATATATTAACTAATTGATCCTCCCACTAATATATAATAGGAATAACTATTACTTTGGCCAATCTATATTTTCACATTAGGAAAAAAAAAATAGCAAGCAATTTGAGAATAGTAGGGAATTACACAGAAGGCCTGTTGTTATGAGCTCATTCATGAATAATATAAATTATTATTATAATATTAGTTGAAAATTAAATTTATAAATATTTTAATATTATTTGAGTGGTTGTCGGGTTTAGATTCAAGCAACCTAAATTTAATAATTATATAAGATCCATAAGCTTAGAGTCTAGTTCCAAGTTATTTGGTCTTAAAGCTCTACCACATCTAAGTTATTTTGATGTATATCTAAGTTACTTTGATGTAATGCAAATAATAATAAAGATATTTATAATGATTTTTTTAATAATAATAAAAATAATAATATTTATAATAATAATAAATTTTTATGGCTCCTGCTTTCTACTACTCTTTTTCTCTCACATATTCCCACCCTCACCCTTTCTGCAAAAATCCACCATGGCTCTGGAGTTGATCGGCTGATCAATTCTCTCTCCTGTCATTCAGGTTGTTTTCGACAGGTTGGCCTCTCGTGAGGTCCTGGGCTTCTTCAAAAGCCACAAGCTCGATGATGGCCGTCTTCTGGAAAAACCGAATGAAACACTGAATACTGTCAACGGACTACTCGACGATGCGGAGGAGAAGCAGATTACAAGTTCTGCTGTGAAGAACTGGCTTAATGATGTTAAACATGCTGTCTTTGAAGCTGAGGACATATCGGAGGAGATTGATTATGAATATCTACGATCCAAGGACATTGATGCCCCTGGACCTCACAGCACTCGGGTAAGCATGAGTTCTAGCTTCCTGTTTGATATTATAATAGTTGTTGTTGTGATTTGAAAAAAATTATTTTTTAAAAAGTATTTGTAATTAAGATTAGTTTAAAAACATATATGTTTGATTAAAATTATGGTTGAAATTGAAGTTAAATAAAATGTAATTTAATGTATTTAATTAAAAAAATGTTTTTTATAAAATAATTAGAAAATATATATATTAATATTGACGGTTTTTAATTTAAATATTATAGATTTAACTATTGTTATTATATCATGAAATAAATAATATTGATATCAAATATTTTTTATTGTTCGATTAAATTCTGCAAATGTTACGTTATCAAGTAATTTCATAATTTTTTGAATAAAATACAATTAAAAAAAATAAAAATTAATTTTTTTTAATTAAATCAAACCTAGTTTAATATATTTAATTTTAGGTTGGATTCGGTCTAGCCGGAACAGTGAAGAGAAAAGCCAAGCGTTTTCCCCTTGCGTAAATACCCCCTCCCCTCCCCTCCCCTCCACTAAGATATTATATGCCTCTCTTTATCTTTTCTCTTCCGTTAACCATACATCACACAGATTCAGGTTTTATTTCCTCCTAGACAAAGATAGAGACCCCACCCATGATACATGTTTTTTTAATTACCAGTACTGAGCATAAACACAGCAAGAAGCATTAAAAAATTGTTTCATTATAACTTGTGGTTAAATCTCATTTTTAGTGGGTTCCATGAGCTAAAATATTTGTATTGATCTCTTTATTTGTTTTTTTTTAAATCCAAAATACTATATTTTTAAAATCAAGAATTATTTATATAAATTTTATCAATTTTAATTAAATTATATTTTTTTATAAGAACATGAATGAGTCTTGTTTTGATATAAAATTCAATTGTCTTTCAATATTTTTAGGGATGAATAATTAGTACTTGCGAGATTCAAAACCCATTATTATAAATATTTTTGCACTTGAGGGTCTAGCTGTTGTGGTCAATCGTGTGACTTGTTTCGTCCCCGTCCCGGCTTCGACCCTCTATGTGCACGCCTGTCACCCCTGCGGTGCCTTACCTGCTCCTGGGCTTGCAGGATGTCCAGTGGGCCGTGGGGAATAGTCATGGTGCGCGTAAGCTGGCCCGGACACCCCACGTAAATCAAAAAAAAAAATTAAATTTCTTAGTAATTATATATATAATAATCACCGAGAATTATGCACTGATTTTTTATTAGCACAATTATAAATTCAAATGATATTTTATATATGAAAGGTTCATATCTTTGTTTTAAATATTAAAAATATATACTTTACTTTTAAATTGTCAAACAATTATTTTTGGAGATAAAATTATTTTTCCATTTTTATTTTAGACAAAAAATTAATTTCGTTATATTTATAAAAATAATATAATATAATATAATAAGTGCTATGAAAATCACTAATGACATTTAATCAATATTTTTTTAAAACTTGAATTTACTGCTTACATTAAGTTAGCATCAACAATTGTAAATTCTTGAAAAAGATCTGTAGAAAAAAAATGTTTACATTAAGTTAGCGTCAACAATTTAATGGCATTAACTTATTAATTCACTAGATGTAAAAATCTTATTGATTATGTTTTGATATTATAAAATTATAATGTTTTCCTGAATTCTATCTCACATATTCAGTCCACCATGGCAGGTAAGGAATCTGGTTCGACTTCTAAATCCAGCTAATAGAAGGATGAAAGATATGGAAGCAGAGTTGCAAAAGATCCTTGAGAAGCTTGAACGTTTACTTAAACACAAGGGTGATCTGCGCCACATAGAATGTACTGGTAGATGGAGACCATTGTCAGAGAAAACAACTCCACTGGTTAATGAATCTCATGTATATGGAAGGGACGCTGATAAGGAAGCCATAATGGAGCCCTTGTTGACACAACACAACACGGATGGCTCAAATTTATGTGCGGTCCCTATTGTGGGCATGGGCGGGATTGGTAAAACCACTCTTGCTCAGCTTATCTACAACGACGAAAGGGTAGATCAGTGCTTCCAACTCAAGGCCTGGGTCTGGGCTTCTCAACAATTTGATGTTGCCAGGATTATTAAGGATATTATTAAGAAGATCAAAGCAAGGACTTGCCCCACCAAAGAACCAGATGAGTCTCTAATGGAGGCAGTGAAAGGGAAAAAACTTCTACTTGTTCTAGATGACGCGTGGAACATCGAGTACAGTGAATGGGATAAATTACTGCTACCTTTGCAGTATGTGGAGCGAGGAAGTAAGATTGTCGTCACAACAACGGATGAAGATCTAGCAAAAGTCACTCAAACTGTCATCTCCTCTCACCGTTTGAATGTAATAAGCGATGAAGATTGCTGGAAGTTGTTTGCAAGGGATGCATTTAGTGGTGTAAATTCTGGACGAGTCTCACACTTGGAAGCATTTGGCAGAGAAACAGTGAGAAAGTGCAAAGGTTTACCGCTGGCAGAAAACTCTTGGGGGTCTTTTGCACTCCGTAGGAGATGTCAAGCAATGGGAGAAGATATCCAAGAGCAGGATGTGGGGTTTGTCGAATGAAAACATCCCTCCAGCTCTAACATTGAGCTATTATTATCTCCCTTCACACCTGAAACGTTGTTTTGCTTACTGTGCAATATTTCCCAAGGGTTATTTATTCGAGAAGGATGGATTAATCACTGAATGGATGGCACATGGTTTTTTAGTCCAGTCCAGAGGCGTTGAGGAGATGGAAGATATAGGTGAAAAATACTTTGATGATCTTGTCTCCAGGTCACTTTTCCAGCAATCACTTCATGCTCCATCACATTTCAGCATGCATGACATCATAAGTGATTTAGCTGAATACGTGTCAGGAGAATTTTGCTTTAAGCTTGGTATTAATGAATTGGGCTCTGGGTTGGAGGGTGAACATTCATGCACGCTTCCAGAAAGGACTCGTCATTTATCAATCACTTCAACACTATATGATGGGGTCTCTAAGATATTTCCTCGCATTCATGGAGTCCAACATTTGCGCACCTTGTCTCCACTAACATACGTGGGGGGGATTGATAGTGAGGTGCTGAATGACATGTTGACAAATCTTAAGCGCTTGCGAACGCTATCTTTATATCGGTGGAGCTATAAATCTTCTCGGTTGCCCAATTCCATCGGCAACTTGAAACAT
>Ga0325410_1001887_pt1 | contig 23381 bp, 16 predicted proteins | sample PopdelMetagenome_16_FD_206182 | JGI IMG/M metagenome (GOLD analysis project Ga0325410, IMG submission 206182) | Populus deltoides microbial communities from Bellville, Georgia, United States - Xylem-PdIQD-R3 | ecosystem: Host-associated > Plants > Phyllosphere > Stem > Wood/Secondary xylem...
TGCAGAATAGTAGAAATATTGCGAGATCAATATCTCTTACCTCGTTGATTGGATAACAAATCCGTTCGGTCAATGTTGAGAGAAGGTTGGAAGGAACAACATAGTCAGAAAAGAGAACAATCCAACGGTGGACGGAGTAGATGTAGCTCCGACAGCACCACTCTCTCTCTCTCTCTCTCTACTTTTTTAAAACCATAACATATCAAAAGTGGAAAAAACACAAAAACTTAAAGATTTTTAATCAAAAAAAAAAAACAAAACCAAATAGAAGAATGTTCTTCGTCTCTCCATAAAACGTCATTCTCAATCCAAAGTTGATTTTGAACAAAGGAAGGGATGGTTTTGTTTGTAATCCTCCATAGTTCAAGAATCAGGGGTTCATTTGTTTCAATTATTAACAAAATCACGAGATTTTTTCAAAAATGGGTTTCAATTCGAAACCTTACCCCTAAAATTTGAATCCATTAAAACCTTTAATTGATGCAAAAAATTCCTAGATTACTTATAAACGATGATTGGAGAACTTATGTGAGCTAGAAATGAGACCAAACAAGCTATGAAAGTAGCACCTAAGGCAAGATTCAACATATGAATCTGTGTAAAACCCAAGAAAGCTACCCAGAAATGCCCAGGGACAAAATGCCCCTAGAGTGGCCTTTTTTGGTCTCTAAATCGTGTCCTCCTTATTCCCACAGACCACACTATTGGTAATAAATGTAATTATGGTAAAAAAAAACAACAAAACAACTCAAAAACTCAAAAAGTGCATTGATTTTCAATCCTAAAAGCTACCAACTCAAAACAGAAATCAATCTTCAATAAAATGAGCTTCAAAATCTAACCATTTTCACTTTAAAAGGTTAGACCAACTACCTAGAAGCAGGGGCTATCCTTTCATTAATAGAAAACACTCCTATTCCTTTGATGCCACCTTTGGCATCCATTGAACCAAGGTTCCATGTAATGAAATGGCAGAAAAACAATCAAGAGCATATCAAGGCATTTAAGACTTAGTATTAAACATAAGAAAAAGATCCAGCAGGCCTCATAAACTCCACTTTCAAAGTATACCTTCTTAGCTTTGAAACTCTGAATCTAAATCAATTCTTGGTATTGCATTTAAAGTCTTTCAAATAGGACCCTTGCACCTTAACCTAATTTTCTTTCTTCTTCTCTTTTTTTCTTTCCTTTCCCCTATTTCCCTCTATTTTTCTCTATTTTCTCTCCCTCCATTTGTGTTCTTCGGTTCCTTTTTTTATAGGCAGATTTAGGTCTTCTATATGGGTTTTGTTAAGGTTCCAATTTGACAAAACCTAGCTGGTTTTGCCATGGACCTACTAGTTTTATGTGTAGATGGTTTTGTCTAATTTGGGGACCAAGGTGAGGTGTTTTCTGTTTTTAGATCCAGAGAGAAGGGTTTTAAACCCTTGATGTAAACCTTCTGGAGGCTTCTAAGTGGGAGCAAATGAAAAAGTTGAATGTTCTTCTACAAATGAGTGTCAAGTCCAACAAATGAAAACAAAAGGATCCAACGAGCTTGGAGGGTGAATACCATAGATTCTTAATTTGTTAGTTAGCTGGTTGTCTTGGTTTCCCTCACGAATCTAGTAAGGTTTCAGTTTTAGGGTTGGTGGCTAGCCTGTAGCCATCTGTTGTTTTATGTTTCTGTTATCATTGTAAATTTGGGGTATGCCCCTTATAATGTTTGTATCTTCTTCTTTTAATACATACGTCAACTTACCAAAAAAAAAAAAAGAGTGTCAAGTCAAGGTTAACTGGGCTGGTCACTTTCATGGCTTCGTTAGAGTATCTCCATTGTCAACATTGCCTAAGATCACCTGGACTTGGTAGAGGGGTGCATGCCTTTCGATTAAACATATTCTTGCTTGATTTAAAGGTTTGTAGCTCAATATTCAAATGCTTGAAAGTGCCTACCCAAACAACGTGATGTCTGAAAAAGTGGTTTTACCTGACTAGGGACAAGATGTTGTGGAGATCCATGGAGAAAATGAGAAGTAAATGTTTGATATTGAAATCATAGGGTTATAGAGGGGGTGTTTCTCGGTCGAATGGTGGTGGTTACAGCATTTGGGGTGGTCAGAAACATCACATTCAGTCGTTTGAAAGTGCCTTTTCGGTCAGCCAAAAAATTAAAGAAGAAGAAGCACAATACCTTTAGCAACACCTTTTTGACTAATTCCTATAGATTAGAGTTTTCTTTGATTTGAGATCTACCAATGTTCAATTTGATCCCTAATCTTCTGATTTCAATCTATTTTACCCTTAATTTCACGCTTTCTTTCTAATTTTATGCAATTAGTTCCTTGTCAACTTCATTTGTCACCCTTAATTTTGAGCACCTTTAACAAGTTGGTATTTGGTTTTTAATTTATTTGTTTAGGCCCCAAAATGGCAACTAAACTTTCAATTTTTTCAATTTGACTCTTGATTTCTTCTTATTCCAGTCCCTAAAGTCGCGTGTCTTTTGCAAGTTAATCCTTGGTTCATAAAAAGTTTAATTAAGCCCTTATTTGCTCACCAGACTTTGAAGTTTATGCAACTAAACCTCTTATTTGGCTAATTTAAACTTTTTGAGCTTCTAATTGAGTCCTTAAACTTCAATTGTTTCAATTGACATCACAAATTGACTTTTAAAAGTTGATTTCCCTTGTGATTAAACCCTCAATTAAATAATTAGACCTTTGAAAATTCCAATTGGGTCTTTAAATACCAAAAACAAACATTTTTACTATTGATTTTTGTCAATTAAAACCTTAGATTGCAATTTTGGCCTATCAACATTACTTGGCAGTCGATCTTCCATCATTGGGCTTAAGCATTCCTTTTTAGGCTTGCTTTAGGTGTATTTCGTTGCATTTATTATTTTTTATAAAATGGGTAGCAAGTCCCCTCTTTATGATGCTTATGAAGCAAAAAAAAAAAAAAATCAAAGTTGTTGCACGGTGAGATTGTAAAGAAAAGTGTTTGCCTAAAAAAATAGATGACCAAACTTCTTGAGGAAAGGTCTCATTGGTGGTCTCCTTTTTTCAAAAGTGGTATATTTTACAAGCAACCTGCCAAAAAGTTGTTTATTTTCACGGGCAACCTGCCCTTTCTGAATTTTAAAAACTTATCTATTTTCATGGTTGACCCGTCTTTTTTTTAGAAAATGATCTATTTTCATATACGACCTGCACTATCTGAATTTCAAAAACTCGTCTATTTTCACGGATGACTTGTCCTTTCTAAAGTTCAAAAACTGGTATATTTTCATGAGCGACCTGCTTTTTTTAAAAAAAAACTAATCTATTTTCATAGGCAACCTACCTTTTTTTTTTTTTTCCAGAAACTAGTCTATTTTCAGGGGTAACCTGTGCTTTTTGAAGTTCAAAAACTAGTTTATTTTCACGGGCAACCTTTTTTCTTTTTTTTCCAGAAATGGTCTATTTTCACTAGCGATTTGCTCTTTCTGAATTTCAAAAACTGGTCTATTTTTAGGGGTGACTTTTTTTTATCAAAAAATGGTCTATTTTCATGGGCGACCTCCCATTTTCAGAAACTTGTCTATTTTCACAGGCCACCTACCCTTTCTGAATTTCAAAAACCGGTTTGTTTACATGGACAACCTACCCCTCCTTTTTTGCAACAAATACTAGTTTTTGGGTGTTCATATTAAGTGGATGGAGCCCTTTTTTCTTCTACTAATAAATTCCATCCTTCTTATTGAAAGGCAATCAATATTTCAATTTCAAGGTTAGATCATATGCAATATATGTGTTGTTTTTTTAATTTAGGTCCTTTTCATCACAATCTTCATTGAAGTTTGTAATTTCTAGGATGGTTGTTCTATTTGGCTTCTCTCCATTTCACCCAAGTAAGTTCGTGTGAGTTGCTAGAGCATTGGATTACCTTGTGTAGCCTTCTTTTGTGGCTATAATGAATATCATCATGAATTGGGAACAACTTAAAAACTTTCTGTCTTGTGACAACGTTGTGAGCTTTTGACACACACTTTGGGGAGTTTAGGTGAATTCCCTAACAAAGATTTTACAAGATTTACCTTGTCTTTTCAAAAATTCAAGATTCATTAATGTTATGTCAAAAGGCGTTTCATCATGGCGCTTGATGTAGGAGATGATCTATTTTGAGAATGGTTAAATACTCGTTTGAAGTCTTGTGATTGGATTCTCTCGACGCGAACAAAAGACAAAAACATTTTTTATTTCATCATTACTTTCACAATTGATTCCTTATGTGTGCCATTTATCAGTCTATCTTGTTTACTTGATTAGAAAGGACTTTTTAGATACTTAATAAAGGCTTGGGTTGCATGGTCCATAAAGAAAAGAGTTTATAGGCTCAAACGGTGTTTAAGGGTTTTAAACCTAGGAGCACCCTCATTAACTCCTTTGGTATCTTTGTAGAACAAACGTCATATGACCACCATACTTTTATTGGCAAGTTTTGTATTTTAAAATTGGATAGGATCATAATCCAAAAAATGCTTTCTCTTTTCCAAACAAGAATTATCAGTGTCATCAAAATCAAATGGTTTGCATATGACTTATTGCCTATATCAGAACCTTATTTAAAGGGAAAATGAGGATTTCCTACCCATCTTTTGCATTGTTATTTCCTAAAAGATTAGGCAACCATGCTATCCATTTTGTGTTTACCTAAAAGATTAGACATTCTTTGAACAGAGGCCGTAATGCAACTCCAAGTTCTATTTTGATGGATAACCAAATATTTAAAGGTGCTAAAGGCTCTATCTTAGGCTTCATTTTTTTTTAAAGCAGATTGAATACATTATGCATAGTATTTTTTTTTTTTATTACAGAGTTAGAATTGATTGGCCTAAACAACTCATCTCCATCCATCCTTGTTAAAATAAGGGCTCCCGATATACTGTGCATAGTGTACTCATTCTTCTTTGTATTTGTCTAACCGTCATATACAAACATACCACACAGAGGCCATCATAGTTGGGTGCCTATTTACTCTGGTCTTTGTTAAGCAGGGCTAGAATACCAAGTCTCCTTTCTTGGAATACCCAAGATTTGACTTTCTTATTGTAGGCTTTTTGCCATTCTCTTTTGGTAAAGTTGGTGGTGATAGATTGCAATTATCCTCTTCTCATGTTTGTCTATTTGGCTTCTTCTATCTTAAAATCTATCAATATTCTTTAACAATGGGATTTCCATTTCCAAAGGCAATACCACTTCCATTTCGTATACCAAAGAATAAAGGGTTGCTCATGTTGACGTCCGACTGCAGTGCGATATACTTGCAGAGCAAATGGCAGCACGTGACATGATCAAAGAGTTGATGTCTTATCCCAAATGCAGGAGTGTCAAAGTAATAAATAACCCGGCAAGACCGGGGTTGAACCACAGGGAAGTGAACTATATAAATTATAAATAACAACAACAACAATAATGATGGTGATGATGATGAGTTAAAGAGGACTTTGAGATGTAAGATAAATGTGAAGATTAAACAATGATAAAAACAAATGTCAAGGTTAGAGAATCCACTAATAGTATTAGAGATAAGTAAAGTATAAACTCTTTATAAATTATCAACATGATCATATTAATCATCTTATTTATGTAACACCATACTTATAAATTTTATCAGGTATTCATGATGCTAACTTATGTTGACAACAAATCAAATTCCTATCATAACAACGATGTCGGCTGAAGACTATGAAGGATCAAGTATCTTATTAAATCTAGATGAAGCATTTAATAAGCAAGGTATTAAGAGTTAATAAGATAAAAATGATAAGACATGTTAATAGCAAACTTTCTTGGATATAAACATTAAAGTCCATGTTGAATTTATATTATACATATTCTAACACCATTTGTGAAACCTTTTCACCTTGACATAATTAACTTAGCTAGACATTATGAAGAAGAAAAACATAAATAAACAATATAAGAACATAAACATGATATAAGTTAACTAAGTATAATTAAGGAAATGAAAAGCATGAATAAGAGATTAATAAAAGCAAAACTTAAGCATTACAAAAATATAAAGAGAGAGAGCAATAACATGATCTTGATCTGAAGAACCAAGATTCCTAAATGAATGGCAAATACCTCCTTTTATAGGCTAAAATTTAGAACTATTCATTTGGTAATTGATTATTGATGTAGTGGCCAACTATTGATTTAGTGGAATTGGTGGACAACATCACTCAAGCATTTTGGCTGGATGAAATGACATTGATGCAATCAGAATTTGGCAAAGTAGTCTTCATGAAAGTTGTTGGCAATCATCTTATCTTTCCACCCATAAAATGTTAGAGCATTTGGATCACTAGAGCTCAAGATATGGCTAAAATACTGAGTAGTGCTGCTGGTGGATATGGTGGATAGCCCTTAAGCTCTTGTCTGGATGAAAAGTCATTGTTACCATCAGAATTTGAGCAAGGCATCTTCATGAAAGTTGTTGGAAATTGTCTTTTCCTTCCACGTCATTTTGCCTTCTAGAATTCCAGATATGTGTAAAATTCTATGCAGTGTTTGGGCTGGATTGCAGGACAGATTCTGACTTCTTTTTTGTGGCTAAACTTTGAATTTGAAAACAGTAGATTTGGGTCTTACACTATTCATGAACATTGTAGCCTTTTCTTTGTCCTTTCACTTTCAATGGTTAATCACATCAATCAATCCTTTGAATTGTGAGATATGCCTGCATTTAAATGAGCATTTACCATAAATTAAAGCTATCTTATATTATCAGACTTGTTATTATAAAACATGCTCTAGTTAAGCAGTTGTTGATACTTCAAGTGCAAAATGATGATATAAAACCTTGATAAAAATGCACTTTTAAGTACTAATCACCCCCCAACCAGCTTATTACTAGCCCCTAGTAATCAAAACGTTAAAATAGGAAAACAATTTGCAAGTTTCACAAAGCAAGGCATTCATCATTTAACTTCCATTAATCTATCCAAGTAAACAAACTCTCATTAAATTTATATATATCTGCTCAATACCTCTTAAACAAAATATTAATAAATCTTGTTTTTTTATGTGCTCAATATATGAAAACATAGATGATGGGGCTTTTATTGGAAGAAAACAATATTTTGTTCTAATGTTTAAGGTTAACTTCCTTGGGTTGAGGTTATTATCTCTTTTTTTCTCTTATATATATATATATAAAACTTAAAACACAATGCATCTTTAACCCATGTAACGAGCTTTCAGCTAATGACTCCCAGACTAGTTGGTCTTATGGCATTAGGTGTTGAGACACCCCTTTGAGCTTAATAACTCGGGTTGCAGATACTGATACGTAGATAGTGCAATGTTTGATTCCCTTAAGCTTTTCTCCTCAACCCATGTAACAAGCGTTTGTGCCAATAGCTCCAAAGTCAATTGACTTTAGGGTATTAGGTGTTCAAAATAGATCCCAACTTTTGACAATTTTCATAAATCTTGCGGAATGCATGTGTGTCCTTGAACATGGTGGGCCAGTAAAATCCACTTTATAAAATTTTTGCAGTTGTCTTTCTTGATGAGAAATGACCCCCACATGCCTCATAATGACAAAATTTAATGACACTACTTACCTCATTATCATAAATTCATCTTTGAAATATTTGATCAGGACAATATTTGAATAAATAAGGGTCATCCCAATAAAAGTTCTTCACTTCGTTCAAGAAATTTCTTTTGTCTTGGGTGCTCCAGTGAGTTGACAAATGTCTTGAAACAAGAAAATTAACAATATTAGCAAACCAAGGCATTGTAGAGACAAAAAATAAAGATTCATCAGAAAAGTAGTAGTCGATTGGTGTGAGTGATGTCAGATCTTGAATCTATTGTTAATCTTCACAAATGATCTACGACAATATTTTCGGTGCCTTTTTTGTCTTTAATCGTGATATCAAATTCTTGAAATAACAAAATCCATTGTACCAATCTAGCTTTAGAATCCTTTTTTGAAAGAAGATATTTCAAAGCTACATGATCACTAAAAACAACAACAAGTGAGCCAACTAGATAAGATCTGAACTTGTCACATGCAAATACTACTGCAAGTAATTCCTTTTCAGTGGTAGTGTAATTCATTTGAGCACTATTTAAAGTTTTACTTGTATAGTAAATCACATAGGGTTTCTTATCTTTTCTTTGTCCTAAGACAACACCTACGACATAATCACTAGCATCACACATTATTTCAAAAGGTAATGACCAATCAGGAGGTTGAATGACTGGAGCAGAAGTAAGCAAGCTTTTAAGTTTAACAAAGGCTTCTTCACAATGTTCAGTCCATTCAAAAATAGTATCCTTTGTTAGAAGGTTACTAATGGCTTATATATGACACTAAAATCTTTGATGAATCTTCTATAAAAACCAGCATGTCCTAAGAATGATCTAACATCTTTAACAGATTTTGGTGTTGGCAAGTTGGCAATTAACTCGATTTTAGATTTGTCAACCTCAATTCCTTTCGATGAAACAAGGTGACCAAGTACAATGTCGTTTGTTACCATAAATTACATTTTTCCCAATTCAGTATAAGATTCTTCTCTTCACACCTGCTCAAAACCTTTGCTAAGTTAGTCAAATAATCATCAAATGAATCACCAAAAACAGAAAAATCATCCATAAAAATTTCAAGAAAACGTTCAACCATATCACTAAATATGCTAAGCATGCATCTTTGAAACGTGGCTGATGCATTACATAATCTAAAAGGCATCCTTCGATATGCAAAAGTACCAAATTGATATGTAAAAGTAGTCTTCTCTTGATCTTCCAATGCAATTTCAATTTGGTTATAACCTAAATAGCCATTTAGGAAACAATAAAATTCATGACTTGCAACTCTGTCTAGGATTTGATCCATGAAAGGTAAAGGGAAATGTTCTTTTCTAGTCATTAAATTAAGTTTCCTATTGGTGTGATAGAAGATGTCCTAGTCAAGATTGATAGTTTGGTCATTCCATGCGACTTTTATATTCTTGATAGGGAACATAATTCTTGTGATTCATCAAACAACACTCCTATATTGTTTGGGAGACCATTCTTGAAAACCGCCAATACAAAAATTGATTGTGGTAAGGATACTTTGTCTATGGAGGTAGGAGATGAAAAAATTGAATTTAATTTTCAAGATGCAATGACATATCCTTGTAGCAATATTTATTCTATCACATGTTATGACCAAGTTGATAAGTGTGCGCACCAAGTTTGTGATTTTGATAGTGAGGATGGATTAAGCGTAGCTTTGAGCTATGGCTATGATTTTACCAAGATAGAAGAGATGGAGAGGCATATATGTGTTCCCCAAAACATGCATGACTCAGCATTGGATTTGCAAGCTTTGCAAATTGTCCTCCATGATGCAGGAGTCATTTACCTCATCACAGACAATGAATGGGTGGCACCTATCCTTTTGTTGCCTAAAACGATTGGAATTATGTTGGAAGAAATTCAAAATGATGCTTATGAGAATACAAGGATTTACAAAGAAAAGACTAAGAGTCTCCATGACCGAATGATTACAAGAAAAGAGTTTAATGTTGGAGACAAAGTCCTTCTTTATCATTCGCGTTTGAAACTTTTTCCTAGAAAGTTGCGAATCTCGTTGGATTGGACCGTTTGTTGTTTCTAATGTTTTTTCTTATGGTGCAATTGAAATTACAAGTCTATTTAAAACTTCTTAAGGGTAACAAATCTGATTCTAACATATTTAACATGATAATTTTCAGATTTTTATTATTTTCTTCTTAGTTTTTTTGGGTTATTATTTCTTATTTGGGTCAATTGTAAGTGGGCTTCATATAAGTCCACCTAAGGGGGGTCCATTAGAGTTTCTTTAAGTCTAGAGTCAGTATAAATAAAGGCATAACCAAACATGTAAGGTTACACAATTTTTAGATAAATAAACTTCTTTGTTGCACTTATTGTGTGTTGGTGGGATAATCTCCCTTCCTTGGTTCTCTAAAGAACTGAAAACGACTTATCAAAAAACAACTATCTTCGTGGCGTCATCCTTATACTTCTCATTCACGAATCAATATTCGTTGGGTGGGGGTCTTCGTTTCCAATAGTGTTGGTGCCTAAGTATAAGTTATCTTTGTGTCACACTCCTATCAAACCTGATTTACTTGGCTTTCCGGGAATTGGTGTCTTTGCGTGCGGGTTGCGTGACCATGTGATCACAACGTTCGCATCACTCTCTCCTCTGATTCAACTCCCAAGATGATGAGGAACCCGAATTAAACGTTGGCCGAACATGTCCCTTCCTTTTAAGTCATCTCACCACCTTTTGTAATCATGTATAGAGCTCCATGTGGTGTAATAGCTCAACAACATTGGCGATGTCTCGATTCGACCCATTAAGAAATATAGTTATGGTGGCTTCTTTATTCTCAAAAAAATTGACTTGAATCATTGTTACCTTAATTTTTTTGTGATATTCATCAACTGAATTAGAACCCTGATTCAGACCTTATTGCTTCAGATATAAGTCTTTTTTTTTTGGTAAGTTGACGTATGTATTAAAAGAAGAAGATACAAACATTATAAGGGGCATACCCCAGATTTACAATGATAACAGAAACATAAAACAACAGATGGCTACAGGCTAGCCACCGACCATAAAACTGAAACCTCACTAGATTCGTTAGGGAAACCAATACTTCAGATATAAGTCTTTATAATAGTGGTTTGACATAAATCATTTACTCATTAAGACTTTGATCTCCCCAAAAGTCTGAACGGGTCGTTCCCAATCCCTCCTCTTGCTAATTACAATCTGATCCCACTAAATCAATGCATACTCCGTAAACTCAATGACCATAAATTTCACCTTATTTTCTTTGAGAATAGCTATGGTAATAAAAAAAAATTTGAATCTACCTTTTTCTCCTACTCTAAATAAGCCTCGGGGTCGTTTTACCTTAGAAATTTAAAATTTCCAATTTAATGGAGTCCATCTCCCCATCCACATCTTCATAATTCCCCATGCCATGAAAATTCAAATTCCTCCTATCCCTATTTGATCCAAACCTGATTCCTTGGCCAGCATATGCAAAATCATAGACATCTTCACTCGCATTTGTCTTTTTGTCAACAAACTTGATACAGATCAACCCAACACCAAGCTTAATCGTGCTAAAGTTTCATTGGAGGTATCAAGTGGACCATTTACAAGAGAAAGGGCAAAGAAGCATAAAGATGCATTGAATAGGCTTGTTTAGAACATATGAAGCAAAATGAACCTAGAGAAGCTGGGGACCTAGGGAGCATGAACGACGACCTCTAATTCATCTAATCCAAGTCCAAGAAGAGCCAAATTCGTATGCATCAAAGGGTTGTCAGATCTGATTTTCTAAGTCAGGAAGGATTAATTAATGATTCTCCTAGTCTAAGAATGAAACTAAATTGGCAGGTATAAAAGAGAGATTTTCTTTATTAATTGTTCATACAAAACAAGGAAACCAAGTACAGCAAAGAAAGAAAACTTTAGAATTAATTCCACTGAATTTCAAACTCCTATGGAAGCCTTATTCAAGCTGCTCCTCCTTCAGCTTGATTAAAGTCTCGGGGCTTGTGATTCCCATTTCAACCTTGGCTTGGTACCACTAGTAGTAGTCTCATTCCTTGCTATCGGTAGTAGCATTAGTTTCTTTTCTTTTTTTATTCTACTGTAATAGGGCTTGATGTAGATAGTCCAATAATCCAGTAGAGGCGGCTACTTCTCTTCTTTTATTATTTGTATTTCGATGATCTTTTCTTACCGGAATGGTGAGAGGAAAGGAAGGAAGCATAGGCAATCAATCTAATCGACTTGAAAGGGGGCTCGGGTTAAAAACTCAAGATTCAACTTTCTAGATCCCTTGCAAAACGGTCAAGATCTAAAGCTACTTAGCTTGGGTGGAATGCTTGCCTTGGGGCAGAAAGGCCAGGCTTTGAAAGAAGTTACTCTAGCCTACATTGAGAAAGAGTAGATAGGAAGACAGTCCACTATCTTAGGAGAAAAGCTTCGACGATTCTTGGTCGTTCTTGCTCCAACTCCAGAATTTCAGCTTGCCACCACCAAATCTCATTCGTTACCCGATTCCAACTAAGGGGTAAGCTTTTGCTTTGGGGCATTTAAATCGATGTTGAGAGGAGGTCGTTTCGAAGAGCCGTGATGCGAACCTCGTGATCACGTGGTCACGCATCCCACACGCAAAGACACCAATTCCCGGAAAGCCAAGTAAATCAGGTTTGATAGGAGTGTGACACAAAGATAACTTGTACCTAGGCACCAGCACTATTGGAAATGGAGAACCCCCACCCAACGAATATTGATTCGCGAACGAGAAGTATAAGGATGACGCCACGAAGACAGTTGTTCTTCGATAAATTGTTTTTCAGTTCTTTAGAGAACCATGGAAGGGAGATTAACTCACCAACACACACACACAAAGTGCGGCAAACAAGAAGTTTTATTAATCTGAATTGTCTAACTTACATGTCTGGTTATGCCTTTATTTATACTAACTCTAAACTTAAATAAACCCTAATGAACCCCCCTTAGGTGGACTTTATATTAAGCCCACTTACAATTGACCCAAATAAGTAATAATAACCCAAAGACTAAGAAGAAAATAATAAAAATAATAAAAATCCAAAAATTACCATCCTAAATATGCTAGAATCAGATTTGTCACCATTAAGAAGTCACCAAATAGACTAGGAAATCTGATCTGAATTTAGAATTTATTCTGAAGTCTTCTTTCCTTTTTGTAGCTAGGATGAATAAGGAATTCTTGTAAGAAAAGGATTCTGAAATAATTATGAATCCTTGCCACACTTGGAAACTATGTTGCAGACCATTAAAGATCTTTGTAGAATTAGGAGATTCCCAAAAAAAGCTGCCACATCCTTTTAGGAAAAGAATCCTAGCCAAATAGAAAGTCCACAAGTCAAAAGGAAGTAAATAACAAAATTCATATAGCCTATGTTGACCCGTATTTCGATGCCTTTCCGAACTCCGATTAACCTGAAATTTTAAACCAAGGTAGGAGAACATGTCAGGAGACTCCACGTAAAAGTTCAGCTCAATCCAATGGTCGGATTGAGAATTATAACTATTGCCGTAAAACTGGATAGGTGCACTTTCTACATCAAAATCCGAATTTGACCTTGTCTGGATTGTACCATTCCCTCTCTCTTCGAGATGATTCATCCTCGAATCACCAACAAGTTGAATGGACAATTCCTTAGCCTCTTTTTAAAGCCTTTGGAGTTCTTTTCTTGCCAACAATCGTCGCCAACAACTTTGGATGAAAGTTGCAGCCGTTCTATTTCGTATATCATCATTGCAGCGTATTTTCTCCTCTCTTTCTGAAGCTTGCTGGGCAGTGACTGATACCGTTAATACATCAAGTTCTTGCTTCATCTCCCCTAGAATATAGGATAGACTCGTGGATTCTTTTTTTAGAAAACTAATCTCTTTATTTCTCTCCATTTGATACCACCTCTCCTTTTGAATCCTCCTTTTCTTTTGCCATGACACCTCATCAAAATACATGAAATCCCTTTGGTTTCTACGCTTCCATAAACCTTCCCAGTGGCCTATGATCTCATCCTTAAAACCACCATTACCAATATCATCAACATCCTCAAAATCCTTATAATCAGCCCACCTTGGCCTTTCAGCCCCACTGCCATTGTTAGATTTGTGTTGAGCCTCAACTTTTCTCACATGTTGGGTACATGTTCCAGCCACGTTACCATGTTTTCCCACCTTCTCAAGTCTGTCACACACATTCCCCATCATCAAATTCATTCTTTCCATCATCTTCGTCATGGCATGCATTTGGAATTTAAGTTCTACATCGGGAGGGGTGGTGTGTTGTTTTGAATTGACATGATGATACCTGCAAAAATTGGTTAGTGGAAAAAAAATCGCTCGTGTTTCGCTTAAACACTCCTAATATCCTCACAATCTCACACCTCTCGTCTCACCTTCTTGCTGTTCTTGCGAAACTGAAACAAACAGCAAATAAAACCAACTTGCAGTGCAATCCAAATATATATGACTCAAGAAGCAATAAAAACCAGAAAACAAGAAAAACAAAACCGGGATGATAGTCTCACGAGTAGCAAGCGAGTCTATCCGAAATATGAACGAAATTGAAGACTCGAATAAAAAACAGAAACAAAATATGAAAAACAATGAAACAACACCCAGATATGTTGGATATGATGAAAATAAACTGCAAGAAATGGAAACAACAGAAACGAAGCGAATTTGAAAAGTTGACGCAAAACAGACTCGTTTACGACGAGTTAAGTCCGAATCTGGAACCTAAAGTAAATGATGTTCAATTGAGTTAAAATTTCAGATATAATGCGATATCAACCCAAATAGAAAGAATATAAATTTTGAGCAATTTATGACAAGGTTTGATATACTGACGCAAAAACGTTATAAATCAGACTTGATTAGACCTGAATTTGAAACCCAAATCAAACGATATCCAATTGACCCCAAATTTTATATATTGTTCGATTAGGACCCCAGTAATTAGAGTATCACATTTCAGCTAATTTCGAGTTGATTTGATCCAATTTTCTCTTGTTTAGTTTTTTGCGGTAGAATCTAATAAACGTCTTTTTTGTTTTTGCTTTTCTCTTTTCTCTTTTTTTTATGCTACTGATATATTTTGAAAAATAACAGAATGAAATAAGATTTTATTTTTTATATATGCCGCAAATTCAAGGAGAAGAAGAAATTGGATACTAAGAAATTTTTTTTTTTTTGCGGAATCAACAAGAAACAAAAATTTCAGAAGGTTATTACCTGATTAATGGAGCCAAGCTCTGATACCAAATGATGTAAACCTCGTGATCACGTGGTCACGCATCCCACATGCAAAGACACCAATTCCCGGAAAGCCAAGTAAATCAGGTTTGATAGGAGTGTGACACAAAGATAACTTGTACCTAGGCACCAGCACTATTGGAAATGGAGAACCCCCACCCAACGAATATTGATTCGCGAACGAGAAGTATAAGGATGACGCCACGAAGACAGTTGTTCTTCGATAAATTGTTTTTCAGTTCTTTAGAGAACCATGGAAGGGAGATTAACTCACCAACACACACACACAAAGTGCGGCAAACAAGAAGTTTTATTAATCTGAATTGTCTAACTTACATGTCTGGTTATGCCTTTATTTATACTAACTCTAAACTTAAATAAACCCTAATGAACCCCCCTTAGGTGGACTTTATATTAAGCCCACTTACAATTGACCCAAATAAGTAATAATAACCCAAAGACTAAGAAGAAAATAATAAAAATAATAAAAATAATAAAAATCCAAAAATTACCATCCTAAATATGCTAGAATCAGATTTGATCAGTCAATGGAAAACTATGACTCGGGTATGGCCAAGAACGCGAAGGTTAATGTGCTAATTCATAACTCAGAATGGCAAACTCCTACCACCCAAGCTATTGGCTGGTACCCCATTATAGAAGCTATTCTTTCCAATTCTAATCCTAAGATGGGGCAAAAGGATGAGATAGTTTGGTTGGATTCGCCAAATCACAAATTCTTGGTCAAAGTAGCTTGAGAACAACTAAGACGTCATCGTCAGATGGTTGAATGGCATGACATTGTGTGGTTCAAGAAAGCTGTTCCGAGACATTTATTTCTTCTATGGATGGCTGTCCAACAGAAACTCACAACTCAAGATAAACTTCATCGGTTTGGTATACATGGTCCCAATGGATGCTCACTCTGTCTCCGCCACAATGAGGATCACAAACACTTGTTCTTTGAATGCTCCTATACTAAAGCGATCTGGTGGGATGTATGTGACAGATGCGACATTCCAAGAATGATAAAAGGCTGGGATGAATGGATTCGATGGGCAACTGTCTCTTGGCATGGCAAGAGTTTCGTTAATTTTTCTCGTAAACTGAGTTTCGCAGCTACAGTGTATCATGTATGGCAAGAACGTTATGCAAGGATCTTTGTTGGAATGTCTAGAACTTCGAATTTGGTCTTTAATCAAATCGAATGTATCATTCGTGATAAGCTTGATTTGATGAGGAATGTTGTACCAACAAATGAAAACAAAAGGATCCAACGTGCTTGGAGGGTGAATAACATAAATTCTTAATTTTTAGTTAGCTGGTTGTATTGGTTTCCCTAACGAATCTAGTGAGGTTTCAGTTTTATGGTCGGTGGCTAGCCTGTAGCCATCTGTTGTTTTATGTTTCTGTTATCATTGTAAATCTGGGGTATGCCCCCCCTTATAATGTTTGTATCTTCTTCTTTTAATACATACATCAACTTACCAAAAAATAAAAAAGTGTTATACAACACAAATCTAGATTAACCATTTAACAAGCAAGGTATTAAGAATTAATAAGATAAAAATGATAAGACATGTTAATAGCAAACTTTCTTGGATATAACATTAAAGTCCATGTTGAGTTTATATTATACATATTCTAATACCATTAGTGAAACCTTTTCACCTTGACATAATTAACTTAGCTAGACATTATGGAGAAGAAAAACATAAATAAATCAATAATATAAGAACATAAACATGATATAAATTAACTAAGTATAGTAAAGGAAATGAAAAATATAAACAAGAGATTAATGAAAGCAAAACTTAAGCATTACAAAAATATAAAGAGAGAGAGCATGAACATGATCTTGATCTAAGAATCAAGATTCCTAAATGAATGGTAAATGCCTTCTTTTATAGGCTAAAATTTGGAACTATTCATTTGATAATTGATTATTGATGTAGTGGCCAACTATTGATTTAGTGGACTTGGTGGACAGTAGCACTCAAGCATTTTGACTGGATGAAATGACATTGATGCAATCAGAATTTAGCAAAGTGTTCTTCATGAAAGTTGTTGACAAATTGTCTTTTCCTTCCACCCACTAAATGTCAGAGCATTTGGATCACTAGAGCTTGAGATATGGCTAAAATACTGAATAGTGATGCTGTGGACGTGATGGATAGCCCTCAAGCTCTTGTCTGGAGGAAATGTCATAGTTACCATCAGAATTTGAGCAGGTCTTCTTCATGAAAGTTGTTGGAAATTGTCGTTGCCTTCCACCCACCAAATTGCACGTCATTTTGCTTTCTAGATAAAGTTCTAATCATTATCAATCACTATTTTTTCAAGTGCTCCATATCAACAGATTAAATCTCGTTCAATAAACCAGTGATGGCTTTTGGATTGACATGCCCAATTACATTGATTCCCCACATCACAAAGGGCCATGGAGATGTCAAGTTAAAAACAGGAGTTGGGGGACCGTTTATCTTATCAGTATATAATGACATTTATGGCATTTCCTGACATATTATATGCAATCCCTCAACAAAAAGTACCTTGATCTTTGTACTTGTCTGACCATCATATGTCCATCATATGCATGAGTTGCACAAACCCCTTTATGAACCACTTGGAGCGCCCCTTTTGCTTATATTCCATCCAAACATCTCAACAATGTTCCATCTGATTATCTTTTGTACAAAATATCTCCATTAAGGTAATAGTCCAGGGCCAACTTGTCACTCCATGTAAATCCATCAATCTCGGTTTGCAAAAGTGGAGGCCTCTGTAATTATAAGGTAGTGTGTTATAGCTTATGTTATGGGGAAAGGCAGGCCTTGTCAGGACAAGTTTTGGTGGACGCGAAACTAACGCGAATTTGTCCTTTTAAAACCCAAATTTGTAACCTAAACCAAACGATGTCTAAATGAGTTGAAAAATTGATATATTGTGCGCTTTCACCCTAAATAACCAGAATGTCAATTTTGACACAATTACAATATGGTTTGATAAATGAAATCAAAACAAAAGCGAAACAAACCTCTTTGTCCTAAATAATGTTTTCTAAAAAAAAAAAAATTGTGACTCTAAAAAGAAATTCTGGACAAAAAGAATAATATGACACTTTTTTTTTAATCTCAAAATACTCAATTAAACACAACTACTCAAGAATAACGTAGGAAGAAAACAATATGACCGAAACTGATTTGAAATAAGATCAAACCTGAAACAAAAACAACACAAAGAAAAATTGACGCGGAAGATAAAAACAAAAATACAAGAAATAAAAGGATCTAACCTGATTAATGGAGCTAATCTCTAATGCCAAATGATGTGAACCTCTAGAACACATGGTCAAGCAACCCACACGCAAAGACACAAATTCCTGAAAAGCCAAGTAAATCAAGTTTGATAGGAGTGTCAAAGAGTTAATGTCTTATCCCAAGTGCAGGAGAGTCGAATTAAAAAATAACCCGGCAAGACCAGGGTCGAACCACAGGGAGGTGAACTAGAATTATATATAAAAGAAAAGATTTGAAGAGAGCTTTGAGATATGATAATGATGTAAGAATTTAAATGAAGATAAAACAATCGTCAAGGTTAGAGGATCCACTAATGGTATTTCATATAAGTATAGTATAAACTCTTTTTATTACTTGACTGGAAACCACACACAAAGAAGGTTCCACTCGGATTATAAATTGTTAACATGATTACATTAATTATCTTATTCGAATAATGCTAATACTTGTAAATGTTGTCAGGCATTCATGATTATAACTTATGTTAACAATAAATCAAGTTCCTTTCACAACACAAGTGTCGGTTATACCATACGGTTGGGCTATGAAAGTGCAAAGTATTTGTTGTACCAAGGGTTGTTCAACACAAATCTAAACTAACCATTTAACAAGGTAGTAAGAGTGAGTAAGATAATAAATATAAAACATGTTAGTATCAAACATTAAAGTCCATGTTGAGTTTATAGTATACTTATTCTTACACCATTAATGTAACCTTTTCACCTTGACATAATAAACTTAGCTGAACATTATGAATAATAGGAAACATAGATAAACAAGAGGAGAACATGATTATATAACTATAATAAAGAAAATGAAAGGCATAAACAAGAGATTAATGAAAGCAAAACTTAAGCATTACAAAAATATAAAGAGAGAGTGATGTGAACCTCATGATCACGTGGTCACATAAAGACACTAATTCCCGGAAAGCCAAGCAAATCAGGTTTGATAAGAGTATGACACAAAGATAACTTGTACCTAGGCACCAGCATTATTGGAAACGGAAACCTCCACCTAATGAATATTGATTCGCGAACGAGAAGTATAAGGATGACGCCATGAAGACAGTTGTTCATTATCTCACCAACACACACACACACACACATAAAGTGGGGCAAACAAGAAGTTTTATTAATCTAAATTGTCTAGCCTTACATGTCTGCTTATGTCCTTATTTATAGTGACTCCAAACTAAAATAAACCCTAATGGACCCCTTATGTGGACTTATATGGTGCCCACTTACAATTAAACCCAAATAATATAAATAAACCCTAAGCTACGAAGAAAATAATAATAACAACAATAAATCTGAATTTAATATCCTAAATATATTAGGATCAGATTTGTTGCCCTTTAGAAGTCCCATATAAGCTAGGAGAATCAAATCTGAAGGTAGTATTAATTTTGAAATCTTCTGTTCTTTTTGTAACCAGGATGAATATGGAATCCTTGTAAGAAAAGGATTCTTAAACATTTATGAATCCTTGCCACACTTGGAAACTATGTTGCAGCCCATTAAAAATCTTTGTAGAAATAAGAGATTCCCAAAATAAGCTATCACATCCTTTTAGGAAAAGAATCCTAGCCAAATAGGAAGTCCATAAGTCAAAAGGAAGTAAATAACAAAATTCGTACAGCCTCTGTTGACCCGTATTGTGATGCCTTTCCGAACTCTAATTGATCTGAAATTTTAACCCAAGGTAGAAAAACATGTCAAGAGACTCCATTTAAAGTTTCAGCCCGATCCGATTGTCGGATTAAGAATTATGACTGTTGTCGTAAAACTGGATAGTTGCACATTTTACATCAAAATCCGAATTTAACCTTACCTGGATCGTATCATTCCCTCTCTCTTCAAGATGATTCGTCCTCGAATCACCAACAAGTTGAATTGACAATTCCTTAGCCTTTTTTCGAAGCCTTTGAAGTTTTTTTCTTGCAAACAATCGTCGCCAACAACTTTGGATGAAAGTTGCAACCGTTCTATTTTGTATATTATCATTGCAGCCTTTTTTCTCCTCCCTTTCTAAAGCTTGCTGGGTATTAATTGCTGCCGTTAACACATCAAGTTCTTGCTGCATCTCCCCTAGAATACGTGATAGACTCTTGGATTCTTTTTTTTAGAACACTAATCTCTTTATACCCTTTGATACCTCTCCTTTTGAATCTGCCTTTTCTTTTACCATAGCACCTCATCAAAATACATGAAATCCCTTAGGTTTCTAGGCTGCCGAAAACCTTCCCGATAGCCTATGGTCTCATCCTTAAAACCACCATCACCAATATCATCAATGTCCTCCTCATAATCAGGCTACCTTGGCCTTTCAACCCTACAACCATTGTTTGATTTCGGTTCAGCCCCAACCTTTCTCACATCTTAGGTACATGTTCCAGCCATGTTTCCATGTTTTCCCACCTTCTCAAGTCTGTCACACACGTTCCCCATCATGAAATTCATACTTTCCATCATCTTCGTCATGGTTTTCATTTGGAATTGAAGTTCTACATCGGGAGGGGGTGGTGTGTTGTTTTGAACTGATATGATAGTACCTGCAAAAATTCGTTAGTGGAAAAACAATCCTCACATTGCTCGTGTTTCGCTCAAACACTCTTAATATCCTCACAATCTCACACCTCTCACCTCACCTTATTGTTCTTGCGGAACTCAAACCAACACGAAATAGAACCAACTGAGCAGCGCAATCCAAATATGCATGTATATGACTCAAGAAGCAATAAAAAACTAGAAAACAAGCAAAAACAAAACTGGGATGATAATCTTGCGAGTAGCAAGCAAATCTATCTGAAATATAAACGAAATTGAAAACTTGAATAAAAACAGAAACAAAATATGCAAAACGATGAAACGACACCCAAATATGTTGGATATGTTGAAATTATACTGCAAGAAACGAGAACAATAGAAAGAAACCGAATTTTAAAAGTTGACGCAAAATAGACTCGTTTACGACGAGTTAAGTCAGAAACTGGAACCTAAATTAAATGATGTCCAATTGAGCTAAACTTTCAGATACATTGCGATATCAACCCAAATAGACAGAATATGAAGTTAGATCAATAAACATTTAAATGATGTCCAATTAAGCTAAACTTTTAGATACATTGCGATATCAACCCAATAGACAGAATATGAAGTTCAGATCAATAAACTTCTTTGCTGCACTTATTGTGTATTGGTGGGATAATCTCCTTTCCTTGGTTCTCTAAAAGACTAAAAACGACTTATCAAAGAACACTTGTCTTCGTGGTGTCATCCTTATACTTCTCGTTCACGAATCAATATTCGTTGGGTGGGGGTCTCCATTTCCAATAGTATTGGTGCCTAGGTACAAGTTATCTTTGTGTCACACTCCTATCAAACCTGATTTACTTGGCTTTCCGGGAATTGGTGTCTTTGCATGTGGGTTGCGTGACCATGTGATTACAAGGTTCGCATCAGAGAGAGCAAGAACATGATCTTAATCTGAAAACCAAGATGCCTAAATGCATGGCAAATGCCTACTTTTATAGGTCAAAATTCAAAACTATTGATTTGATGACTGTTAAGTGGATGGCCACATCTTGACTTGGTAACCATCCTTATCTTCTTGTCTGCAAAAATGTCATTGCTAACATCAGAATTTGAATTAATAGTCTTCATGAAAGTTTTAAGGGATTGTCTCAGCTTTCCAAAAAAACAAGAATGAGGTCATTTGGACTTCTAGAACTCGAGATATGGGCTGAACACTGAATAGTGTCTGGATAGCAGGATAAATTTCGACTTCTCTGTTGTTGCTACAATTTGAAGTTGAAAATGGTCCTTTTGAATATTGGACTTTTATGAAAGTTTTAAGCCTATGTCTTAGCGTTCTATCCATATAAACCAGACCTAAATCCAAGTTCTATAGCTCCAGTTATGATCCAATAACCGAATGGTGTTCCAATTTGAATTCAACCAGCAACTCTTTTCTAAGCGTAGCCCTCTCTTTGTCTTCTCAATTTCAGTGGTTAAACTCGTCAATCAATCCTTTGATTTATGTGATAGGCCTGCATTTAAAATAAACATTTACCATAAATTAAAGGTATATTATATTATCAAACTTGTTATTATAAAACATGCTCTAGTTAAGGAGTTATTGTTACTTCAAGTGCAAAATGATGATACAAAACCTTGATAAAAATGCACTTTTAAGTACTAATCACACCCCCAACCAACTTATTACTAGTCTCTAGTAATCAAAGCGTTAAAATAGAAAAACAATTTACAAGTTCCACATTAATCTATCCAGATAAACAAACTCTCATTAAATTTATATATCTGCTACATACTATTGAAACAAGATATTAATAAACCTTGTTTTTATGTGCTCAATGTATGAAAACAATATTATGTTCAAATGTTTTTCTAAGGTTAACTTCCTTGGGTTGGGATAATTATCTTTTTTTTCTTTTCTTTTTTATATATATACACATAACTTAAAACACAATTCATTTTTAACCCATGTAACAAGCTTTCGGCCAATGAATCCTAGACTAGTTGGTCTTAGGGCATTAGATGTTGAGACACACCCCTACGAGCTTAGTAACTCAGGTGACAGATATTGATACGTAGATAGTGCAATATTTTTTTCCCTTAAGCTTTTCTCTTTAACCCATATAGAAAGCACTGGGCCAATAGCTCCCAATTCAGTTGACTTTAGGGTATTGGGTGTTAAAACACCCTTTCGGGCTTAATTGCTTAGGTTAGAGAGGCTACGAAACCAAACTTATCTACGTTTTTATTATCATCAAAATTTTATTTTTGTTTTTTTTTTTTTTTTCAAATTATATACTATCCCTTTCCTTTAGTTGTTACCTTTAACAAAAGAATATAAATAATGTAATAATCCAATATGCAACTCACAATCATATGTTAAAGTGTGTGTGTGAAAATAAAGGTTTAAGAATACTTGTTAAATAGTATATGAGCATAATCAAGTGATAACAATGTGAGAGATTGTGAACCTGAATATTTCAAGAAGTATTCTGATAGACCTTGATAAGAATATTTACTAAGATGCGTCTCAAGAGTCAATAAAATTCCTTCTTATTCTGACATCCTAATAACAGTTTTGTCAAATGGTTTTAATAATAACAAAAACAGTTAGTAAGTTAGTTTTTTTTATGTCAACTACTACCCTCTCCCCCCAACCAAAACAAGACATTGTCTTTAATGTCATAAG
>Ga0325410_1001888_pt1 | contig 23377 bp, 22 predicted proteins | sample PopdelMetagenome_16_FD_206182 | JGI IMG/M metagenome (GOLD analysis project Ga0325410, IMG submission 206182) | Populus deltoides microbial communities from Bellville, Georgia, United States - Xylem-PdIQD-R3 | ecosystem: Host-associated > Plants > Phyllosphere > Stem > Wood/Secondary xylem...
TTATCTTATTCGAATAATGCTAATACTTGTAAATGTTGTCAGGCATTCATGATTATAACTTATGTTAACAACAAATCAAGTTCCTTTCATAGCTCAGGTGTCGGTTATACCATATAGTATGGGCTATAAAAGTGCAAAGTATTTGTTGTACCAAGTGTTATACAACATGAATCTAGATTAACCATTTAACAAGCAAAGTATTAAAAGTGAACAAGATAACAAATATAAAGCATGTCAGTATCCAACATTAAGGTCCATGTTAAGTTTATATTATACTTATTCTTACACCATTAGTGTACCCTTTTCACCTTGACATAATTAACCTATCTAGACATAATGAAAGAAAGAAACATAAATAAACAAGATAAGAACATAAATAAGAAAGAAGTTAACTAAGTAAAAAAAAGGAAATGAAAGGCATAAACAAGAGATTAATATAAACAAAACTTAAGTATTACAAAAGAGAAAGAAAGAGCAAGAGCATGATCTTAATCTGAAAACCAAGATGCCTAAATACATGGCAAATGCCTCATTTTATAGGCCAAAATTCGGAACTATTGATTTGTTGACTAATTGAAGAATGGGTGGCCACATCTTGACTTGGTGACAATTCTTATCTTCTTGTCTGCCAAAAACGTCATTGATAACGTCATAATTTGAACAGACTTAAATCATGAAAGTTCTAGGAAATTGTCTCACCTTTCTAGGGTAAACATTTGAGATCATTTGGACTTCTAGAACTCGAGATATGGGCTGAACACTGAACAGTGTCTGGGCTGCAGGACAGATTCGGACTTCTTCATTGTTGCTACAATTTGGACTTGCAAACGGCCTTGTTAAATCTTGGGATCCTATGAAAGTTGTAGGTCTATGTCTTACCTTTCCATCCATATAAAGTAGACCTAAATCCGAGATCTACAACTCCAGATATGACCTGATTACCAAACAATGTTCCAGTTTGGACTGCACCAACATCTCTTTTCTAAGTTTGGCCATCTCTTTGTCCTTTCAATTTCAGTACTTCAACTCATCAATCAATTCTTTCATTTATGTGATAGGCCTGCATTTAAGATGAACACTTACCATAAATTAAAGGTATCTTATATTATTAGATATGTTATTATAAAACATGCTTTAGTTAAGGAGTTATTGATACTTCAAGTGCAAAATGATGATATAAAACCTTAATAAAAATGCACTTTTAAGTACTAATCAAGAGGAGATTTCAGGACTTAGTAGCTTTTACCTCCACTTATCTTCCTACGGAGTGCCACAGAGTGGAAAGGTTCCATGATGGACTAAGGTAGGAGCTGAAGATGATATTGATAGCCATGTAGTTCCAGTCTATTCGGGATTTGGTATGGGTTGCTCAGGGTATGAAGGGGTGATGAGGGATGCCCTGAAGCTAGTGGTTGAGCAGAGTCAGGTGACTGGAGCTAAGAGGAGAGATTTTGGATTTTTGACTAGGAGACCTCCTCTTCCAAATAAAGGGAAGAGTGGACAGTCATCAGGACAGTTCCAAAGAAGAGGTAGGAGTTACACCCCAGGGGGTAGCTCAGGAGGATTTAGACAGGTTGGTAGAGGAGGATCCTAGGGAGGACAAGTTAGATAGGGAGCCACATCTGCTAGAGGGTCTACAGAGCAAAAGGGACCCGTGTATCCATTTTATCAGCGGTGTGAGCAAAGACACTATGGAGATTGCTTCGTGATGCCGGAAAGGTGTTATATTTGTAGAGGAGAAGGGCATCGATGGAGAGAGTGCCCACATGTAGGCAGAGGCTGTTATCATTATGGGGACATGAGTTATAGAAGAAAGGATTGTCCTCGTAGGGCTACCAAGGAAGCCTAGAGCCAGAGGACTGATGTTCATAGCCAGCAGCAGTTAGTTACAGTCGATCTTCCTGCTAGACTCACCCAGTCAAGGACGAGTGCTACCCGGGGGAGGCCCAGATTTCAGGAGGGACCACATGCGTGGTGTAGCAGCGGAGGTGATTTGCCATGTTTGCTTATGTGAAGTGCCCTGTATGCTTATGTGATTGGAGGTGATTTGTTTCGGAAAAATTAGGACTGTTACATAAATCGTATCAATTATTCTTCTAAACCCTTGAGACGTTTTTTTTTCAAAATATTTATTTTATATTTTTCACTTTTATTTATTTATCGGTCTTATTATCATTTTCACAGTAACATTACCAATTTTTGACCGGTGATTACACCATCGCTTTTTATTTTTATACTATCCTTTCTTATATTTTATTCCTTATTACATTACTAATTACCTGGAATTATTTGCTCATTTTTATTATTCTTTTATTCATCAAAACCAGTTATCGATTTCATTAACATATGAATTTGGAACCCAAAATTCATAAATTCTCTTTTCAGTTTTATCAATATCTCTAAATGTTTTCATGGAGGTGATCCCCTCCATTACAATCTCATATTTTATTATTTTTGTTATTTAATCATTTATTTTAATTCCATTTCCATCACTCATGACCTTACCACCTTTGATCCTACTTTTCATATGGGGGTTTACATATATGATCATCTACTATCGAGAGACTTTAATTTTTTTCCACTTAATTATATTGCACTTTTTTAATAAGAAGAGTAATAATTTAAATTCTATTGAAACAAAGTAATTTTCTAGTAAAAGTCTTTCTTTTCTTATTAATTTCTTTGATTTTAACAAAAAACAAATCTAACATTTTGTTCATTATCATTTATTTAATAAAAATCAAGCATTAAGAAGATATACAAAAAAAAAAACTATGCATTTTAAAATAAGAATAAAATCAATATCGTTATAACTAAAACTTTATCTCATTAAGATACTATTTTTTTTTTTGGAATTTGTTTCTTAAAACAATATTCTATCATTATTCCATAAGCAGGCCTTAATTTTTTTTTAAAAAAAAACATTATGCTAATCTCAATGTGAGAGTATTAAAAAAAATATAAGAATAATGCAACATTTGTTCACTTCCATGGGGAACTCTTTCGTAACGTCATTCAACTAGACTCATTTAATTTTGAAACCTTCTAATCTGACTTCTTGCTTAGCCCATCTTCCAAATTAAACATTGTGGGGTTGACCCAATATGATTTGATGGACTTGGCAGATCTAAAGATAACCTAGATAACTGGTTAAAATATGATTTGATTCAAATAAAATTTCAATATGACATATTTTTTTCTTAATATTGAGATAATTATATATTTGATTGATCTAGGTTAACTTGGACTAACCTGTCAAATCCTGGACTCGAGTCGTGGACCTGACTTGGGTTAACAACTTTATTTCTTAAAACTACTTTTAATTTAATTATATGATAAAAAAGATAAACGCTCACAATAAAGCAACCAAATAGAATTTTAAAAAACCAATTATAACAAGCTATAAAAAAGAATGCATACTAATATTATAAAAAATTTCTATAATCTTATTAAAAAACAAACTAAAAATTGAATGGTGTTAAATAAAATAATATCTAAAAAAATTATTAGTTAATTTAAAAATTTAATAAAATGATATATCTAATATATTTTAAATTACTTATTGGTTTTTTAGAAATTACATCTCAATTGTTAAAAGTAGATAAAAATAAAGCTAGGCGGTCTAGATTTAGTGGTGCAACATAGTTGGGCCTTAAAAAATAACTCCAAGTGTGTGGGTTTGTTAGTCCAGCACTTGCATCTAGAACTCTTTTTATTGCTTTTTCAAGTTGGGTGGGTGGTATTTTTAAGAAAAAAGAACAAGATGATGCATTGTCTACATGGCCCAGTTTCCGGTCAACTAATTTTTTTGGCTGGGGTTTTTTGGACCAAAAAACTAATTTTAACCTATTTTCACCTAAAAATATATATAAAAAACTCTTATAAACTCAACAAACTATTTTATTTACTAAAAAAAAACCCAAATCAATTTAAATAAAATAATTAAAGTTGAAAAAAAATCTTTCTCAATTCCGTTCTATTTTTTTCAACATGAAAACTCAAAAACAACTAAATGGCAATCATCTCATAAAAAAGAATATTGTAAAACCAAATTTAGCCTCTTTTTTTTTAACAAAATCTGACAAACCAATGTCTTTCTCTTTTCTACTCAAATTCAGGGATTAAATTTTTTTTAAAAAAAAGTTTTATACTAAAACATAAAATTGTCAAACTAAAGAAAGTAAAACAAAAATTTGAAAACATCTTAAGGAAAATTTTATCAAAAAAGTGTTGACACTATAGTTTTTTTTTTAAATGACTTTTAAGTTTTTTCACCTCTTTTTCAATTTTTACAAATAATAAAATTGAATTTTGTTTCACAAAATCAAAAAGCAACTCAATTTTAGAACTTTTTTTGAAATTATGATAACCTCATATAAAACAAATGAAAACAAATTATAAAGTGTAACTTTTAATCAATCCAATGTTGAAAGATGAAGTAAAAAAATTCAAAAATTAAAGGAAAAAAACACAAAACACTAATCTAGTGACTAATGTTTTGTGAGGTGGTGAATAGTGTATAAAATGAAGTTTTGTACTAAAACATATAGTTGTAAAACTAAAATGACCAAAAAGGAAACTGGAAAAAATTGTAAGGCAAATTTATTAAAAAAGCACTAAGACCTTGATTGTTTTAAGAAAAAGGGCTGTCATTTTTTCACTTTGAATTTTGGTCCTCTCGCTTTTAATCTTTTACAAATAATAAAATTAAATTGTTTTGCATAAAATTAAACATCAACTCAATATCATGATTTTTTTTTAGAGCATGCTAGCTCAATAACAAGCAAATAAAAATAAATTATATGTTCAACTTTCAATTAACCCAATATTGAAGCATGAAATGAAAAAAAATACAATGATAAAAAAATTAAAGAAAAATACTGTTTTACTTAAAAGTGTTTTGTAAGGTGGTGAACAATGGAAAAAAAATAATTTTTTGTACTAAAATGTATAATTTTAAAAATAAAAGGATCAAAACAGAAATTGGAAAACATCTTAAGGAAAAATGTATCATAAAAGCTTTGGCACTATAGTTTTTTTTTTAAAAAAAAAAATTTGGCTGCCATTTCTCTTCACTTTCAATTTTGGTCTCCTTATTTCAATCTTTTACAAATAATTAAATCAAAATTTTCTTTTATAAAATCAAACACCAATCTATTGTCAAGATATTTTTTTGTTATTCCAAAGGTCTTTAACACCTATGAATTTATTATTTTGATTATACCAACAATTATTGAATTTAATATGTATGTAAAAGGTTGTAATGTTGTAGGAATTTTTCCACATCAATTTGAAACAATATAGACTTCTTGGATGCAAATATAACATAAAGATGCCTAAGCTTATATTAATATAATCAAGTCTTTATAGAGTTTAATATGGCATCACAAAAATAAATTCTATCCAAAACTATTTTTAATTACCGAAACTTATCATCAAAAAATACTTTTATTGACATAACTTAGACATAATGAACAGCACATTATAAGAAATTTTTTTATCAAATAATTTGGTATTATCACCAAAATTCTTATAAATAAAAAGCATGAACTTTATCACATGTGCTCTTGCACTTTTAATCACCAAAAAGCTTCCATCTATTTTTAGCTATAAAGATTTTGTCATGTGGGTTCTTGCACTTTTTATCTATTCTTATATAAAATGGTAAACTTGTAATTTTTAAAAGGGTTGTACTTAACCCTTTTTACACTTGAGAGTTTACTTATCTTAAGTGATTAACTTGCTTTTTTTTCTCAAGCTCTTGCAACAACTCTTTTTTTTTTTTCAAAATTGTTTATATAGTCATTTATGATAAATGGAAAAACACTCCAAAAACTCCAAAATATTTGACTCCTTTTGGTTATGTGAGTAACAACCATCCATGGTTTTTTCACTTATAATTACCACTCTTTCACTTCATGTGAATAAATGCACACAACTCTACTTTTTACAATACTTGATGCTTACAAATTCTCTGATCTAAAATGCTTTTATTATTTTTATAATCCTTTCAAAACTTTAAACCTTCTTTGCATCAAATTATTGTTTCACACTCTTGAGCTAGTTTACTTTCATAAAGACTTGAGCCCAATTTTATTGTAATCTTCTTTTCATTGTAGGGAGTGAAAATTCTTGTGAGAGGCATACCTATTGTGAAAGTGTAAGTGGTATTTGAATCATTTGGGAAAATATTAGTTATGAGCCATTAAAAGGTTTAACTTTGATCCTTGAAAAATATTGTAAGTGAAAGGTTTTCTAATCTTGATACAATAAAAAAAAATTGGTATATCAATAAGGTTTCACTTGTTAAGAATACTGTGAGTTGATAGCTAATACTTAGAAAGTATATGAATTGTTCAAAACGGAGCCCAACAAAAGTATACTTGAAATTTATACTAGGTTTATTACTTTTGTTAGTGAAGTTGTTAGCTTAGGTAAAAAGATCACAAATAAGACAATGGTTGGTAAAATTCTGAGATCTATTCCTACAACATGGGAACCCAAAGTCATGATCATAGAGGAGGCCAAATATCTCAAGACACTTAACTTTGATGAGTTTATTGGGACATTAATAGCTCATGAAGGAAAGATAAAGGAGCTTGAGGTTAAAGATAGTGAAGTTAAAAAGAAATCCTTGGCATTAAAATCAGTGAATAATTATGAGAATAAATATAGGTATAATGATGAAGAAGATGATGATGATGAATATAGCCATGATTGCTAAAAGATTCACAAAGTTTTTAAGAATGAAAACATATGGCAATCAAAGAAATTTTAGAAGAGAAAGAGGTGAGAAAGGAGAATCAAACAATAGAGACATCATCATTTGCTATAAATGCAAGAAACCAGGTCATGTGAATTATGATTGTCTTAATCTAAAAAAATTAAGCTAAGTTTGATAAAAGGAAAAAAGAAATGAATGCAACTACTTGGGATGGCAAGGGTGACAATGTAACCTCTTCATTTATCTCATACTATTTTGAGCCTCATTTGAGAACAAGAATCAACTACGTTTCAAGGCACAATGATGGTGGTGAAGTGCCTTCGAGGGGGAACATGTCAATATTTTCTAGTTCTGAATGACCCGCCCCTAAAAATACTGTCAGGGAAAGATATTTGTATGAAATAGAATTTAGACAAACAAATAATTATGTGTTATTTAACGTGTTCCAAGGTATATATACCTTTTATTCAGTAAGTATATATGCTACTTAAACTTTGTTATAAATGGACTATTTATCTATTGCAATTTCACAAACTCATACATTTTTTAATACCTCGTAAGCAACATTGTTTACAATTACTATCTAATAACTCACAGTTGACCGAATCCCAAATCTGTTGATTACAAGATGAACAATTTGCCACGTGGTTTAGAACACATGTAAATACTATCACAAACTTATTATCTATCATGATACTTATAACAGTGGTGTTTGTATTAAGGGATCGACTTCTAGTGAGTATGAAGTTGACTATTATGAAAAATTAGAAGAGGTAATTGAATTGCAATATCATAACGAACATAATAGAGTATTTTTATTCAAATGCTATTGGTATGACACCACTAACAGAGAAATTAGAGTAGATCCCCATCATGGTTTGGTCGAAATTAACTCAAAAGCTAAACATCACAATGTCAATGATGTCTTTGTTTTTGTCAAGCAATGTCAGCAAGTTTATTACACATACACCCCTTCTTTTAGAAAGGATCATTCAAGAGTTGATTGGTTATCTGTATTGAAAACCATACTCAGGGATCGTGTCGAGATTGTTCAGGATGAGAACGATGACTCAAATGTGGGAGATGATGTCATTCAAGTTAGTGAGTTGATTGAACCATATCAAGTTACTCCATCATTGACTTAGAAGAAAATTTAATTTTTCACGTCCTCGATAATATTTTTGTTGATGTTGACGTTGAGGAGTTGAATGTTGTTCTGGCTCTAGTGGATAAGTACAAGTCAATGAAGATGATGATAGCAATGTTATCGTATGCAATAAATTATAATGTAATAGTTTTAATGAAATACTCAACAAAGAAGTATTTATTTTAAAATAATTATAAATTATTTAATAATTGTTATGTGAACTGGTGTTATTGTGTTGTGCGTGCAACTTTCAATTTAAGTTTTTGCAGGATGGATAGAAAGGGAATACATATACAATCTATCAATCATTGTCCACAACACTGATGAAAACACCAACGATTTGTGTCCACCAATGTATTTTAAAAACGAATGGAATTATTCCCCTCTCATGACACTGTTAACTATCCACAGACCAATGGAAACATCGATGGTTTGCGTTCATCGGTGTATTCCAGAGGCAGATGGAATTGTTCCCCTCCCCCTAACACTATTTGTAAACCCCTAGATTTTGATTTAAAAAAAAACATATACTTGTTTTAAAAATGATAAAATGACCCCTAGGGTTTAGAGGATTAATGATTATGTTTTATGAAAGGGTTAAACAAGAAAATTTGAATTTTCTTGCGTAAAAAATCACCTAATGACTAATTTAGTGCTATCAGGCATAACGCTCAATCCGACCGTCGATCGGGATGAAAATTTACAAGGACCTACTTCATATATAGTTTCATATACAGTTAAAATTTTAGAGCAATCAGAGTTCGGTAAGGCTATCAAATAATATCAACAATTATACTGAAAAATAGCATGAAAATCATTAATGGTAGTTTTGTAAATATGCTTGATGAGCTAGAAAATTTCCAGTGGCGCTCTTCTTTATTAAACCATGGATGGACAGAAAAAAAAAGATGGAGTTGTGATTTAGTTGTCCAGCGGTCAGTAACTAAGGCACAGATTAAATTAGCGTTGTGTAATTGAGAAATTGACGAGTTGGGGTTGGGAAGACTATTTTAGTTATGTTAGAATTGAATGAGTTAAAGTAAAAGGGTTATCAAGAAAGAACTCTCAAGTTAAAGTGTTTGTTTTATCTAGGGACGTTAATTATGGATGAAAATCTGAGTTTCAAATGGAGTTTAGAGGAATTAGATATTTTAAGAGAAGATGGGTAATTATTGGGTAATAAATGTTTAGTGGGAAATTAAACCTAAGTATAAAGTGAAATGTGGTAGATAACATTTTATATGTAAATATTAGGTTCCCTTAAAATCATTATGATATTATGGTTATTCTTTATGTAGGACACTCTCAAACTACTGGACCTTTTTAGACATTATCTTGTCTTTAGTTATTTTATACTTTTGTTAGGTAATGTAATCTTTTGTAATTACTTTAATAGGTTATACTTGTATTTAAAACATTGTAATTTCTTTTGGATTGTAATACTTGTACGACACTTATTATTTTGGAAATGTGCATAACTGATGATGTTAACGACATTTAATATGTGTATTAAAGTTTAAAAGGGGAAGTCTGTGATAGAAACATAAATTTGAAAAGGAAGGGACAAATAAATAGGTTGATATGTTGGATATGCCTTAGGCTGTCCTGATATGATTAGGTTGTGGAATATAGATTTATTTTGATGATAACTGCAAGTATAAAGAAGATGTCAATAACTTGGTACTTATAAAAACAAAGAAAACTCTGTCAAAATTTTTAAGAATTTTGGAAATAAATGGGGTTTAATTTAATGATTAAAAAGGGGTGGATTCACCATTAAAGAAAGTCGAGAGAAATGTTATATATATATGAAAAAAAAATTCCATCAATTTTTTGCTATGAAAAAGACAGGTCGTTACAGTTGGTATCAGAGCATAGGTTTAAGTGTAATGATATACGTATCCTCATCGATGTGGACATTATTATAAAATTTGATTAATTGGCATGGGAAACTATGGTGACACTGATATTAAGGCATAAATATACGAATGCAGGATGGTCCGTACACATCATGGGACACAGACTGACCCTAACCCAGTACAAAGGAGGGGTCAACCCACCCGAGGAAGGAGGATACCAAGAGAGGACCCATTAATAGATACAACCTCACATTCTCCTGTTGTTCGTTTGCCTCCTATACATAGGGATGATGATCAATCCCTTCCATCTTAGATATTTCCAAAGGAGATGATAGAGGGAATGGGATAGTTTAGTAGACCTTCGACTATGGCATCGCCAGTGGCACCTATACCACCATAGGATACTGTTTCCTTGGAGCAAATTGTTAGGGCTGTTATGGCTAGGTTAACAGGAGCTATAGGATCTGTGAGCAGAGACAATACCTGGTGCATTGGGTGAAAGGCATGAGGGATATGGGATGTGTGCCCTTCATGGGTGTTGAGGATGCTGAAATTGCTTGACATTGGCTCCAGAAGGTGGAGAAATCTCTTTTACATATTCCTGTGCCTGTAGAAGCAAGAGTAAACTATATGGTGCAATTATTTTTTGATAGTGTGCATTCATGATGGACAAGGGTGAGAGAATAGAGGGTTGTAGAGGTTTGTCTTGGATGGATTTTTGTGAGGAATTTGAAATAAGATATTATTTGAGACAGTATAGAAGGAAGAAGGAACTAGAATTTTTAGCTCTTCGATTGGAGAACATTACAGTGTTGGAATATAAGAGACGATTTCAGGATCTCTCAATATTTGCTCCTGTTATGGTTCAAAGAGAACAACATCGGATCGATCGCCTTAGAGATGGGTTTAGACAGGAACTACGGAAAGGATTAGTCACATTTCAACCTAGAACTGTCAGGGAGTTAATTGAAGTTGCATGGTCCTTAGAGACAATTTTAGGAGAGCCACAAGAGATGTTCGGACAAGATAAGGGAGATACTAAGAAAAGAAAGGAAGTAGCCACTGAATTTGGCAAACCACCTCTTCCTAATAGAGGGGGACATGGGAGATTATTTCTTGGTCAGTCACAAAGCTTCAAGAGAGAGAGTAATGCCTCCACAGGTGGTTCATTCGGTAAATTCTCTTAGTTTCGTAGAGGTGGTTCTTTTCCAGGCAGGGGTGGACTTGGGGTAAATAGGGGAAGAAATTCTCCAGGAACAAATCCTTAGAACATAGTTGAGTATCCTCATTGTGACATATGTAATCGAGCACACCTAAGCGATTGTAGAGTTGCAACAAGGAGGTGTTTTGTATGTAGGCAGGAAGGTCATCGTTAGAAAGAGTGTACATATTTGGAGGGATGTTTCTTATGTGGGGGTGTTGGTCACTTAAGAAGAAATTTCCCTAATAGATTTCAGGCCTAGAGCCAGCAACAATCTTACACTATAGACAGACCTAATGGAGAGCAGGTGAGGCCTGCTCAATCAAGAGCCGGTGCGAGTAGGGGTAGAGGTCGTGGCCAAGGAACTAAGACTCAAGGTAGAGTTTATCATCCTGATCAAGAAGCTATTAAGGCTTTAGCAAATGTGGTGGCAGGTATGATAGCTATAAATACATAATTAGGATATGTTTTATTTGATCATGGAGCTACTCACTCCTTTGTAGCCTGTAAATTTGTAAATAAACTGAAAGTATAAAAAAATAAGCTAGAAAAAGGGTTAGCTATGAGTACATCGTTAGAGGAAATTGTAGAAGTGAATGATATTTATAAGGGGTGTAGGGTGATAATAGAAGATCATGAATTCAATGTAGATTTAATACCCTTGAAGATGGTTGATTTTGATATGATTTTGGGTATGGATTATTTGAGTTCACACCAAGCTACAATAAACTGTTACACTAAGTTTATTACTATTAGGACAGTTGATGGGAAAATGGTAAATTTTTATGGTAAGAGGAGTGTGATACCTAATAGTTTAATATCGGTGATGAAGGCAAGGAAGTTACTTAACAAGGGATGTGTGGTGTTGTTGGCACATGTAGTTGATAGAGTAAAACAAATTTAGGAATTAGATCATATCCCTATTGTAAAGGAGTTTCGAGATATCTTTCCATATGAGTTACCAAGGTTACCACATAGAAGAGAGGTTGAAGTGTTGATTGATATATTTCTTTGAACCATGCCTATATCACAATATCTAAATAGGATGGCTCCTTCGAAGTTGGCAGAATTGAAGACGCAAATACAAGAGTTACTTGATAAAGGATTTATCCAAACTAGTAACTCTCCTTGGGGAGCTCCTGTTTTATTTGTCAAGATGAAATATGACTCCATATGACTTTGTATTGATTATAGGCAATTAAATAGGGTAACTATCAAGAATAGATATCTATTTTCGAGGATTGACGACTTTTTTGATTAATTGAAAGGAGCGCAAGTGTTCTCTAAGATTGATTTAAGATCTAGGTATCACCAGTTAAGAATACAAGAACAAGATGTGCAGAAAACGACCTTTAGAACTAGATATGGGCATTATGAATTTTTAGTGATGCCTTTTGGCTTAACCAATGCTCCTGCCATGTTTATGGATTTGATGAACCGAGTCTTTCAATCCTTTCTGGATCAGTTTATGGTTGTATTTATTGACGACATTTTAGTGTATTCAAGATCTTTAGCAAAACATGAACAACACCTGAAAAGGGTACTACAAGTGTTACGAGAGCAAACATTATATGCAAAATATGACAAATGCGAATTTTGGCTGAATGAGGTGGTGTTTTTGGGTCATGTGATTTTGAAAAAGGGTGTCTTCGTAAATCCTAGAAAGGTGGAAGTTGTAATATAGTGGGAGAGACCCACAAATGTGATAGAGATTCGAAGTTTTCTTGGCTTGGCTGGGTTTTATCGCAGGTTTATAGAAGGATTTTTAACCATAGCTTCTCCGATGACTCGATTAACCCGGAAGGGAGTTAGATTTGTATGGATAAGGGATTGTGAGAATAGCTTCCAAGAGTTAAAAGAAAAGGTTGACATCAGCTCTAGTCTTAACTCTTTTAGAAGGTCAAAAAGGATTCGTAGTTTATAATGATGCTTTAAGGAAAGGATTGAGGTGTGTGCTAATGCAATATAGCAAAGTAGTTGCTTATGCTTCTCGATAGCTGGAACAACATAAGGTTAACTATCCAGTATGTGACCTAGAATTGGCAACAATCGTGTTTGCTTTAAGGATATGGAGGCATTACTTGTATGGGGCATCAATACAAATCTATACTGATCATAAAAGTTTAAAATACCTGATGTCATAAAAAGAATTGAACATGCGACAAAGAAGATGGGTAAAATTAATTAAAGACTACGACTGTATTATTCATTACCACCCAAGAAAGGCTAATGTGGTGGTTGATGCTCTTAGTAGAAAGAACAAGGTAGTGATTGGAGAAATTGCTACAAGGAGACAAAGGGAAATGATGGAACTAAGGAGGATAAGAGTACAAATTGAAGTTGGTTCTGAAGGGTCGTTGTTGGCTTGCCTCATAGTGCAACCAATCTTCTAGGACAAAATCTTAAAAGCTCAATAAAATGATAAATAAATGGAGAAATTAAAGAATAAAATGAGTTCTATTCATGGGCCCTCTTTCCAAGAGAAATGGAGTAATTGCATTTGGTAAACGAGTATACTTAACGAATGATAAGGCCTTAAAGGAATAAGTGTTAAAAGAGGCTCATGAGACTAAGCTAACAGTTCACCCTAGGAGTACTAAGATGTATAAGGATCTGAAAGGATACTACTGGTGGCCTAAAATGAAAAGAGAAATAGCAGAATTTGTAACCAAATGTCCTGTGTGTCAGCAAGTGAAAGTGGAACATCAAAAGCCTGTAGGAAATTTACAACCTCTTCCAATTCCAGAATGGAAATGGGAAGATATCACTATGAATTTTGTGATGGGGTTACCAAGAAATAAAAAAGGGAATGATGCCATTTTGGTAATTATGGATAGGTTGACCAAGTCGGCATTGTTTCTACCAATGAAAATGACTAACTCTGTGGACAAGTTGGCCAGGTTATATATTAGTAAAGTGATTAGATTACATGGAGTTCTTGTATCAATTGTTTCTGATTGGGATCCTCGTTTTACTTCCAGATTGTGGCCAAGTGTGCAACAGGCCATAGGATCTAATATGAGATTGAGCGTCGCGTTTCGCCCTCAAACCGATGGGCAGTTAGAAAGAACAATTCAGACATTGGAAGATTTATTAAGAACTTGCATATTGGATTTTAGAGGACATTATGAAGTTCACTTACCATTAGTGGAGTTCACTTACAACAACAGTCACCAAACGACTATTGGTATGGCCCCCTATGAAGTTTATATGGGAGAAGGTGTCGCACCCCAGTGCGTTGGGATGAAGTGGGAGAAAAAAAACTCTTGGGCCTAGAATTAGTTCAACTAACTACTAATAAAGTGAGGTTGATTAAAGATCGAATAAAAAAAGCTCAAGATAGATAAAAAAGTTATGCGGATAAGCGAAGAAAACCCCTGGAATTCCAAGTAGGGGATCATGTATATTTGAAGGTTGCTCCATGAAAAATATTATTTATTTTGGGATGAAAGGAAAATTGGCACCAAGATATATAGGTCCATATGATATATCAGAAAGAGTTGGTTCGGTTGCTTACCGATTGATACTTCCTCCCTAATGGTCAATAATACATTATGCCTTTCATGTGTCGGTGTTACAAAAAGCAAAAAAAGATCCTTCATGCATTTTACCACCTGTGCTAATAGAAATTCATGAAGATCTAACCATAGAAATGAAGCCAATCAAGATACTTGACCAAAGCTTGAAGGAGTTAAGGAACAAGAAAGTACCTTTGGTAAAGGTATTGTGGGGAAATTCTCGAATCAAAGAAGAGACATGGGAGAGAGAATAAGAAATTAGGGAGAAGTATCCTAAATTATTCTTGAGAAAAGGTGAGATATTTTTTTAACGTAGAAAGAATGAGTTTCTAAAATTTCGAGGGTGAAATTTTTGTAAGAAGGGGAGAATGTAAACCCCCAGATTTTGATTTTTTTTTTAAAAAAAATCATATACTTGTTTTAAAAATGATAAAATGAACCCTAGGATTTAGATGATTAATATATATGTTTTATGAAAAGGTTAAACAAGAAAATTTGAATTTTCTTGCATAAAAAATCACTTACCGACCAATTTAGTGCTATCAGGCATAACGCTCATCCGACCGTCGGATCGGGCTGAACATTTACGAGGACCTCTTTCACATATATTTGCATATACAGTTAAATTTTTAGAGCAATTAGAGGTCGGCAAGTCTGTCAAACAATGTCAACAATTAGACTGAAAATAGCACGAAAATCATTAATGACAGTTTTGTAAATATGCTTGATGAGCTGGAAAATTTCCAGCAACTCTCTTCTTCATTAAACCACAGCTGGACAGAAAAATAGAAAGAGAAAAGGAGAGAAAAAAGAGCTTGGGAGAGGAAGAGAGAAAAAGGCAAGGAGGAACCCAAAAATTGTGTTAGGAAAAGTGTTTTTAGCTAGAAATCAATAAGAAACAAGAGAGAAAAGAAGGAACAAGGGAACTTAGGAGACAAAGAGAAGTTCTAGAGAAAGAAAGTAGACTTTGAATGAGGAAGATGATGAATAATAAACCAGGGTAATGCAGTGAGCTTTAATTCTTGCTTAATACACTTGAATAAGTTGTTTTAAAGTGATAATTGCTTGATTTATTATGTTTTACACATGATTATATGAAATTCCTAAATTTAAAAAAATTTAGGGTTTGTGTTAATGTGGGTAGAATATTCTTTGAAATTGGTTTTTTTGTGGTTTATGTTGATATTGTGAAATTAGATGATGGTAAAAAAAAAATGATGGAGGGCAAAAATTGGGCTAGATAGCTGGCCATGAGAGAAGGAAAATTAAATGAATGTGGGTTGTGATTATTTTGTAGAATTAAAAAAATAATATAACAAGGGAAAGAAAGGGGAAGGTGACTATGGTATAGATAATAAAGGAAATGTGGTTATGTGGTTTTGTTTAGAAATGTATGTCATGAGTAATGTATGTTAAGGTTAAGATTATTAATAGGAAAGTATATGAAAGAAATATTGTGTTTAGCATAAAAGTGAATAATGTTATATATGGTGAAAATATAAAAATAACTAATAGAATTGATGAAACATAATGTAGGTATTGGGTAATGAAAATCATGTAGAAGAGGGACATGTTAAATAAATGTTATGATATAAACATTGTGAAAATATTATGTGAGAAAGGTAAATGGGCTTAGGATATTGTTTACTTATAGGTTGGTACTAATACGAATGCCTTCTGATAAATGTTAAGAGTAGCATTCTGAGTCGGGACATCAGCGGAAGGAGCTCAAGCATCAAGAACTGCAGGTAGGTGTTGCTACCTTAAACTTGTTTACCTTAGTTATTTAATTTTCTTGTTAAATTTAATGTTGTGAATTAGATGGAAAGAAAGGTTGGAACTAAGACTATGATTTTGACAAAAATGATTCTTGAGAGAATATGATTGAAATGGAGTTGTGATGGATAATGATGGATAAAGGTATTATGGAAAATATAAAATTTAGGCGTCTATAAAAATGAAAGCTAAGGGCTAGTGAAGTGACTTAATCATTCATGAAGTGGAAGATTAAAGGAATGGAAGATTTAAAACTTAATCATCCATGAAGTGGAAGATTAAAGGAATGAAAAATATAAAACTTAGTCGTCCATAGAAACGGAAGCTAAGGGCTAGTGAAGTAACTTATTCATCCACAAACTGGAAAATCAAGAGAAAGGAAATTTTAACCTAGTGGTCCGTAGTTATGGAAAACTAAGGGTTAGTGGTTTAATCATAACCGCCCGATAAATTAGAGAATAAGAAGATGGAATTGTGATTTAGTTGTCTGACGGTTGGAAACTAAGGCACAAATTAAATTAGCATGGTGTAATGTGGCTTCTACTAGTCGCACTGCCCTAGTGTTGTGCCTACTAAGTCAGGTCCCTCTGACCCGGACCTTGTTCTAGTTGAATCTTGTTCTAACGAGCCCGTCTCTGAGCATAGTGAAGGGCGTGACTCTACACTTCGTAGTTCTTCTACCCAGCCTCCCATAGCACCGAGACCCTCGGTGGTGTCTGCTTCTTTGGGTGTTGCTTCACCGTGTGCTGATAATCCTCTAGATTGCAATGCAAGCCCTGCTGGGGTAAGTGTTTCTCCTTGCAAGGTCCTTCTCTCTCCTTTACCAGGTACATCTCATTCCCCTACACTGGTTCATTACCCAGATTTCAACAATGCAGCATCTTGTACCTTGTTGACCAATGACCTAGGGCACACTAAGAACATTTGGAAATTGTGTATTATAGGCTATGTTATAAGAAATTTCCCTGGTTATATTGCTCTAAATAATCTTATTTCCATTGTATGGAAATGTTTTGCTAAGCTCACTGTTCATGACTCTGGATGGCTAGTTTACACTTTCCATTATAAGGCTAATAAGATTGTTGTGTTGTCTGGAGGTCCATACTCTGTGTTAGATTTCCCAATCTCCCACTTTAGTGTTAGTCTTCAATGTGTCTGTCCAAGATTACCAGCGTTCTTGGAAAACCGATTTAGTGTGATCTCCCCACCACCTCCATGTCCAGGCTCTCCTATGCTTGAGTCCTTATAGAGGTGGATCTACTTTCAACACTGCCCATCAACATTAATATTGTGTTGCCTAATGGTATTCCTCTCTTGCAATCTGTTGTCTATGAATCTCTCCCTTAGTTTTGCAAGCATTTTCAATTGATGGGCCACGTTAAATCTACATGTAACAAGGTAGGCAAACACAAGAAAGGGAAATCAGTTCCCATTCTTGTGTAGGTAAGTCCAGCCTCTTCTGGTTTGGGGCCATTTGCAGATACAACTGCTATTGAACATTAGCATCTGCAGGATATTAGAAAGCCACAAGGTGAGTCCTGTATAGACCCCATGTGCACTGAAGTTGCAGCAGCAATTGATAATTGGGTGGATGTTCAAGGGAGAAAGAAGGCAAAGCTTGCTCCAAGAGTCTCAGTTGTAACCTCTCTGCACTTTCCAAATGTTACAGGTGTTCCAGGTGCTTCTTATATTGTGCACCATATTGTACCTATGGCTGAGACCAGAGATGCTAATCGGTGTAAGAGACAATACATGACTCGCAGTAGAGCTGGGAAGTCTCTAGCTGCTGAAGTTGTTGTTGTATCATAGGTCGACCTTCTGGACTCAGTCCGGGGTAGCAAGCAAGCTTGTGGAGAGGCTTGAGGACTCAGATCCCCCTACTCCCTCGTTATAATTGCTGAATCGGTGGATCTTGCATTGCTTTTTTGTTGATGGTTGATGCTATTGTTTAGGCTCTGTGATTGTTAATGCTAGGCTTTGTTGTTTAAATATGCTTACGACTGTATTTCTTTGTGCAATGGGTTACCACACTTTTGTTTCCAACTATGCTGGCTTGAACATTACTTTTGTGGATTGTATTGTTTCCAGCTTCTCATGTGTTGATGGTCATGTTAGTTTTCCAGGGAGCCTGTTCCCTTTGTCTGTATATGCTTGTATATTCTGACTTGCTGGTCTCCAACCTAGTTTTATTTTGATCTATAAAATTTCTTACATTTGATCCAAAAAAAATTAGTGTGGTGTAATTGAGAAATTAATGAGATGGGGTTGAGAAAACCATTTTAGTTATGCTAGAATTGAATGAGTTAAAGTAAAAGGGTTATGAAGAAAGAACTCTCAAGTTAAAGTATTTCTTTTATTTGGGGACTTAATTATGGATGAAAATCTGAGTTTGAAATGGAGGAGTTTGGAGGAATTAGATATTTTGAGAGAATATGGGTAATTATTGTGAAATAAATGTTTAGTGGGAAATTAAACCTAAATGTAAAGTGAAATGTCGTAAATGACATTTTACATGTAAATATTAGGTTCCTTTAAAATCATTCTAATATTGTGGGTATTCTTTATGTTTTGTTTATGCAGGACCCTCTCATACTACTGGACCTCTTTAAACATCTCCTTGTTTTTAGTTATTTTGTACTTATGTTAGGTAATGTAATCTTTTGTAATTACTTTAATAGGTTGTACTTGTATTTAAAATATTGTAATTTCTTTTGGATTGTAATACTTGTACGACACTTATTATTTTGGAAATGTGCATAACTGATGACGTTAGTGACATTTAATATGAGGGAAAGTATGTGATGGAAACATAAATTTGAAAAGGAAGGGAAAATCCTGTAACATAGACATAACAATACTAGGAATAAAAAAGTCAAGATTATTAGTGATAAAATATTTCTCCTTATACACAAATAAAATTATAGGCATGTTAGAAAAATAAGCACTCATGATCTCGTTCTTTTTTGTATAGAAACTCAAGTGTTTACCTACATTTTCTACATGCTCTTCTTTTCTCATTCTTATTTTCTTCTCTCCATTCTCGGCTTCAATTGGCTTTTTTTCTCCCTTAGCCAAATCTAAGTATTTTCTCTCTTTTCTTTTATTCTTTCTTTAAGGCTCACTTTATTTTCACTATTTAAACTCATGACCTTATATGATTTATTTGTCTCATCGGCTTTGCTTTCTCTTTTCATCTTTAATTAGTCTTGTTTAAGACATAATATCGTTTGATGTACTACTAAGACAAAGTAAATGTTAATGGGGTGATAATGTAACAAACGATTGTGATACCTAAAAAATAGAAAATATGGTAATGTCACAAACAAATTATGTTAAGTAGTGATGGTGACGAGTACACATAAAATTAATACGTGTGGTTACTTCAAGGATTCCCAAGGAAATCGGTAACCAGGAAAATGAAATATTAATTATTAATTGGGGAATCAAAAATTAAGAAATGAGTTGCTAAATGGTGACGTATAGTCGACAACCTTAGATTTCAATATATTACGTAATTCATAGTAAAGGTAATGTCGAAAGTGACAAATATGAACTTAGACATCATAGTAGCTAATGTGTACTTCAATATGTATATGATGTAATTGATGCTAAAAGAATTCTGGATAATCATATTGTTCTCATTCCTTATGAAAAACACATACATGTATTTTATGGCTAGATGTTAAATTTGTAATGTTATTTTAGTTGCAATGATGACCACGAGTATTGTCATATGAGTTGAGGTATTATTGAACTTGAGTTGAATGTTTTAAGCATGATTGTTAAAAGTGCTAATAGATATAATAATTCATTTCCCTCATAAAAAAATCATGAGCATAAGTCTTCTTGACGACTAATAACTTTTATAATGATATATATGTTGCAGGTCAGTGTCACGAAGTAGGCCAACACTGATTATGTCATTTTACTATTTATAATTTTATTAGATACTTATTTTTATGTACTATGAATATTTAAAATTGTGTTAATAACTTCACCTTAAAATGTACTCAATAGTATGATTGTATTTCTAATATTTGATTATTGCATCTCTTTTGCTATGTGTGTGTATATCCATCACACGTATGTTTTAAGTAAATGAAAAATTGAAAGAATATAAGATGAATTTTGAGAAGTGATGTGAAAGAATCAAATGGAGAAACAATTGAATTGGTAGGTGGCAGGAGGCTACTGCGTGTATGTAATAGAGTTATTTGATATTGTGTTGCCCAGGAGGATAAGAAAAGAACTGAGGAAATGTAGAAGTTATAGGGGAAACTCTTTTGTAAATTTGATAAACCAAAGAATCAATAATGGGAAACGTATAAGTAATGGGAACTGCATAAAAAAAAAACATTTACCTCATTATACTCAGACATGATGGTTAGAAATATGAAAGTTACATGGAAATTTTAGGTCGTCATAGTTGGTATCATAGCTAATGGTAGTGATTCAGTAGACTATCTGACTATAATTGATATGTCAAATTTATATGGTGAATTTATGATGGTATGGATTAGAAATGGAGCATGGGTTACCCCACCTTCAAATGGTTAATACTTGGAGGTGTTGTGAGTATAACTGATGTTCTTTCTTGTTGTACATAACTGAATGATTTTAAAAAAAATTGGTTAAATTGTATGTAAAAAGAATGGATTAGAAATGAAACTATTAAGGTGTATAATGCTTTAAATCATACTTATATCAAGGGAATGGCTTGGGGCAGGTATAAAAGGTTTTTGAGTAGATAGTGACAAAAGATGACTTGTATTTTAAGAAGCAATGATTTTTGTTATGGTGCAGAATGAAATGGATAATAAGTAATTCACCTCTTATGAAAAATATGCGGAGATAAGGGATCATAAATAATTTGAGTATGTAACCTTGAAAACCAGGAGATTAGGAAGCAGATTTATTTTTACCTTTTTAGAAAAAAGAATTCACTTGAAGGAATAAATGGTTAGCTTAGGAATACAAAAGTAAGGTATGGCCTTACTTTATGATACTAAAAGTGGTAAAAATCAAGAAAAAAAATTATGATAATTATGGAAAGGAATCTCCAAAGAATTAGTCTAAGACCCAATATGATTTAAGTAAATTATATGGTATGTGAAATTCAGATTTTTAGCGTGAAATTTTCAACTGTCCAGTTTTATAATATTAAACGTATCTCCCAATCCGATTGTTAGAATGGGCTGAAATTTTACATGGAGCCTTAAGACATAATTTTTTACCTTAGGTAAAATTTGAGGTCGATCGGAGTTCGAAAAGGTCTTGAAACTAAAGACACAATGTCGAGTCGGTGCAATAAACCAAAATTTAGGGGAGATAAGTTGGTGTATAATAGTAATTGACCTATAAAACCTAATATCACTATACCCACTGCTATTGTTCACGTGGAACAGCAGCTAAAAATCAAGAAAGAGGCTTCTCTCTTGCCTCTTTTCAAAAATCACTTGAGAAATCTTTCCAAATTACGAGATTGAAGTGTTTATGAGGAGAGAAACACTTTTAGGCCAAAATTAAAAATCTTGGTTGGAGAAGAGGAACTTGAATGACAAGTATGGGTGATGAAGAGGAATAATAATTGAAGAAGAAATTGGTAAGAACTCTTCAATTTGAACACGGAATTGTTGATAAAAGTGTTCTTCCTTAGTTTTCCTCCTTGATTTCATAGTTAGTAAAGGATAATTGAAAAACCCTCAATGTTGTGATTCTAGGGTTCTTGAAAATGTGTAAGTAAAAAGAGTCTCTTTGAACATGAAGTAATGAAAATGGATATTGTGATGCATGAAAACACTTAATGTGCTTGTCAGATTTATCTCTTATGTAATTAAAATTCTAACAGTCTTATTAGCCAACTTCTAGTTGAAATTACAACTTGACAAAAATGTAATTTGGAGTTAGTGTATTATAAATGTTGTAGGTATGGATGTTATCTTTTACATGAAACTAGTCTCGACTTATTTGGAGTTATATAACTCCAGATATGAGAAACACACTGAGTAAAGATCCAGACCGACATAGTACTAGACAGATTTTGAGTGCTACTATAATTGTTAATTTTGAGCCTTAAAATGATGTTGTTTTGAGTTGGTGTCTTTATAAATGTTATAGGTATGGATTCGATCTTTCAAATGAAACTGGTCTCAACCTTTTTGGAGATGTATAACTCCAGATATGAGAACAACACTGAGTAAAGGTCCAGATTGACATAGTAATAGACAGATTTTGGGTGCTATTGTAATTGTTAATTTTGAGCCTTAAAACGATGTCATTTGGAGCTGGTGTCTATATAAATGTTGTAGATATGGATGTTATCTTTCAAATGAAACTAGTCTCAATGTATTTGGAGTTGCATAATGCCAGATATGAGAAAAACACTAAGTAAGGGTCTAAACTTACATAGTACTGGATAAATTTCTTGTGCTACTGTAATGAGTGAGTTTAGACATGTAGATGGCAAACCTGGGTGTTGTGTCCTTCATGAAAGTTGTAGCCCTATGTATTAACTTTCCATAAAGACAAACCATGCTCAAACAAGAGTTCTGGAACTTTATTTACGATTAAAACACCAAATAGTATTTGGGGTTGGGTGAACTAAACCAGTTAGGAATAATCAAGTTCTAATCTTTCCTTGAAATTTGTTGTTGATTAAAGGTTCTAACACTTGGAATGATGTAGTAAAAAATTGATGAAATGAACACATAATGTTAATACCCATGTTTTGGCCTATAGAAATTTAGATGGGAGAATCCTTGAGAATATTCATGTTGAACTTGATTGTGTACTACTTGACAATATTGTGATGAACTTGATGAGGTTATGGAAAAGATTATGATCCTTGAACATATTTAGTTGTATTTTATAATTGGAATGCATAGAACACCATATGTCACGTGATAATGAATGAGAATTTTGATGTTGTCATATGAAGAACACAAAAATATGCTTGTTAAAGGAATGGCATAGGCTTCGACCACCTTAAGAGAGGATAGCCAAGAAAGACCCTCATGTAGATAGTAAGAGGATAGCCAAGAAAGACCCTCATGTAGATAGTAATGAATGATGGTTCCTCTTTAACAATGTTTGATGAATGTGTGATCTTGTCATGGAATAGAAACATTACATGTTTCCCTTGCTTCATAAACT
>Ga0325410_1001889_pt1 | contig 23375 bp, 12 predicted proteins | sample PopdelMetagenome_16_FD_206182 | JGI IMG/M metagenome (GOLD analysis project Ga0325410, IMG submission 206182) | Populus deltoides microbial communities from Bellville, Georgia, United States - Xylem-PdIQD-R3 | ecosystem: Host-associated > Plants > Phyllosphere > Stem > Wood/Secondary xylem...
TTTTGTAGCCTTAAATAGTACTTTTTTTCAACTCTGTCCAAACAGTGTAATGTGAAAAACTTATTATGTGATGCATGTGAATTTGCAAAGCACACACGTGCTACTTAGTCACTTATTAATAAGAGAAGCATTGCATCTTTTGTAACTATTCATTCTAATGTTTGGGGTCCTCGTTAAATTGTTTTCTCAATTGGTTTTCGATGGTTTGTCAACTTCATTGATTGTTACAGTTGCACCTCTTGGGTTTACTTGATCCATAATAAAAAAAAAAAAAGTGAAGATACTCATGTTTCCAAAAAATTTATAAGATAGTGTGCACACAATTCAATACTAAAGTACAAGTTTTAAGAAGTGATAATGGTACAAAATATATAGATAAAACCTTTCAAAGTTATTTTATTGATCACGGTATTATTCACCAAACAAGTCGTGTAGATACACCAAATCAGAATGGTATGGCTGAACGGAAGACTTGACATCTTCTAGAAGTTGCAAGATCTCTATGTTCACGATGAATGCTTCAAAATCCTATTGGGATGATTTAGTCCTTACAGTAGCATACCTTATCAACCGAATACCCTTGAGAGTTCTGAATTTTAAATCGCCTGTAGAACTTCTACAAGGAGTTTGCTCCTTTATAGTTCCTCCTAAAGTGTTTGGTTGTGTATGTTTTATTCGAGATCATTGACAAACAATTGAAAAATTAGATCCTGGAGTCTAAAATGTGTATTTATTAGGTACTTTGCCACTCAAAAAAGTTACAAATGTTATCATCCTCCTAGTAGAAAAACATTTGTTAGTATGAATGTGATATTTAAATGAAAGTGAGACCTATTTCACTAAGTCATCTCTTCAAGGGGGTAGTAATATAAGTGGTATGAAGGAAGATCTAACTTTGTCCTTATCTCTTTTATGGACTTCTAAACTTGATTCAGAAGATGGAAGTCGTGGCAGAAAGAAAAGGATAGCTCTATGGATGAGGAGAAAGGTGGGGACTCGTAGTAAAGAAGGAGAAAAAAATATATACAATAGATCAAAAGATAAGGAGAAGAAGATCTTTGACTTACTCTCAGAGGAAGCTAATAGATAAAGCTATTTTGCGTACTCTACCAAGCCAAGAGCCAACCTTTGATTCAATGTCATAATCTTCTCGTTCTGGTATGCCTTTTATCCCTATTCTTGAGTCCCATGTTCCTAGTTTTGATGCTAATGATCTTCCTATAGCTTTTAGGAAAGGAGTTTGAAATTGTACAGCGTATCCTATATTTAATTTTATTTCGTATAACTCTTTATCTCTTTTGTATAGAGCCTTAGTATCTTCTTTATCTTCTACATTAGTTCCACGTGATTGGAAAGAAGCTTTAGATGATCCAAATTGGAAATCAGCTATGATGGAGGAAATGAATGTGTTGGCAAAGAATGACACATGAAAGCTTACCACTCTTCATGCGGGAAAGAAAATAATGGGATGTAAGTGGGTCTTTGTTGTTAAACAAAAACCTGATGTAGCTATTAAGAGGTTCAAAGCAAGACTAGTGGTAAAATGCTTCACTCAAACCTTTGACATTGATTATCAAATAACATTTGCTCCGATAGCAAAAATGAACTCTCTACGGGTTCTTTTTATCTTGTGTTGTAAATTTGGGATGGGTTTTACAACAATTAGATGTAAAAAATGTCTTTTTACATGGAGATTTGGAAAAAAGAAGTTTGCAAGGAGATACACTTGGTTTCGCTTGCAAAAGGATAGGGAAAAGTTTGTAAATTAAAGAAAGCCTTATATGAGCTGAAACAACATTCGCGAACATGGTTTAATAAATTTAGCAAAGTTGTTGTCAATTTTAGGTACAAAAAAACTAATGTCGATCACACCTTATTCATCAAACATTACAATGGTAAGATCACAACTCTCATTGAATATATTGAAGATATTGTGGTGACAAATTATAAAGAAGCCACCTTATTAAAGAATTATCTTGCCTAGAGGTTTGAGATCAAGGATTTGGGCAAATTAGGTATTGAGATTGCTCGATCAAATAAAAGCATCTTCATTTCTCAAAGAAAATATATCCTTGATTTATTTGCAAAGACCAAAATGTTGGGATGCAGACCTATTGATTCTCCAATGGAAACCAACCATCACCACAAAGCTTGTGTAGGTGAGTTAGTGGACAAAGGGAGATATTAAAGATTAGTTGGGAGGATTCTCTCTTATATTGGTCCAGACATGGCATATTAAGTCAATGTGGTTAGTCAATTTATGCATAATCATCGCTCATTACATCTAAATGTTGTTTATCGCATTCTTAGATATTTGAAGTCAGCTCCTAGAAAGGAACTGAAAGTCGTTAAATGTTGACTGGTTTGGATCTCTAGATGATAGAAGATCTACATCTAGATATTACATTTTTATTGGTGGTAATCTAGTTTCATGAAGAAGCAAGAAACAAATAGTGATGATAAGGTCTAAGGTCTAATACAAAAGCTGAATATAGAGCTATGACATATGAAGTTTGTGGATAGTTATGGCTTAAAAATTTGATTGGGGGGATAACAAGTGATAATCATGTTCCTTTGTTTTGTAATTATCACGTTGTCATTAATATTGCTTATAATTCAGTTCAACATGATAGAACAAAACATATTGGAATTGATAGACACTTTGTCAAGAAGAAAATAAATGATGAGATAATTTGTATATCTTTTGTAAACTCCGAAAATCAATTAGCTGATATTTTACTAAAGATCTTAGTAGCATAAGCATCAGAGACATTTATGCACTATCTTGAGCGAGAATATTGATAGGGTGTTTTTGTAATTGCTTATATACTCTGTGTGTGTGTGTGTGTGTGTGGTGTGGGTCTAGCAGTGTTAGACAGCACTTCTCTCCCCTTCATATCTCTTTCCTCTTCTTTCATCTCTTTTTCTGTCCATCCTTTCTTCTTCTTTCTTTCTCTATTTTTCAGTTATTTCAATCTAGGAAAACCAACGGACCAAAACAACAAGGACAAGCATTGATGATTTAATCCCTTCTCTTGTTGATATAATAGAAGACACGGTTCAGTTTCCAAAAGAAAGGATATATCTAATTTTAATTCCTCCCACATCTGCCATGAGAGAGGGGGTGTATTAATGTGGTCTTATGTACCACTACCGATCCTCAGATCAAGAACACTACCTTGCTACTGTCTGAACACAAAAGTGGAACTAGACTTTGTTGAGTTGATGACATACCATTTGCATGATCCTCTCTCTGATCCTGTCACTTAGCCAATATGCTTTTTTGACATTGAAGCGCATGTCCACCTTGGTGTTAACTGTAAATACAGTTACGAAACCATAGGATTAGGGATCACAAGATACCCAGGATTAGGGATCATAGGACATCAGAAGGAAGAGAATAGACCTTTGTTTACATTCTGGCCGCCAGGCCCACCGCTTCTTGCAAAACTCACAGTGACATGGCCTGCAGAGACATAGATTGAACCAAAAATTACTTGTAGCACAATGAACAAGAATTTATAATAAAGAATGGGGTAAGCAGTATCTTAATCATAGAACAGGTTATACCAGGCATGTGTAATTTTCAAAATAAATTCCCAAAAAACAGCTGACAACCATAAACAAAATAAGCCAACAAGAATATTTAACAACCCAAGAAGGGGAAAGTAGCAGACCCTCTTACTCTATGTTTCCATTTTTCAGTTGTGAGAAGAAAACAGAACCTGCTCTAACACAAAGCAAGCCTATGAAAAGCGACAGAATCAGCATCAAGCCAATGTGGGATACAAGAATGCCAGACTCTCAACCAAGATTAATGGATGATCAATAGTCTGGCTGGTAAGCACTTAGATACAGGGTTTTCCAGTAAGCAAAAACTATGTATGCATGCTAATCAACCAAACCGTACGTATGCTCTTTATAAGTTCCAGAGACACTTTTCAAACTAAATCTTTAGTCAGGCAATAAAATTCTGCTGCAACGACCTCTCATGACAATTTTGCATGGTTAATCTTCGGCAAAGCCAAAAGCAGGATCGATTATTAGCATGCCACAGTAACCAGTTCTCACATTGCTGCATCTAAAGCACCGGGTAACACAAGGATTTATAGAGCCCGTAAAGTCAAAAACAGCAAAAAGAAAGGGGAAAAAATCCCATAATAACTTTTATAACAATTTCTAGCCACTGTAGTTGATAAATTTCATCCAGTTATTTTCAACAATAATTAAGATTTAGATTGCTGGATTAAGGTCATCATAAGTTCTACTTGGTTAGGGGGAAAAAATCAACTTGTTATTTAGATAAATTGAGCTAGATATCATATATTTTCTTTTCTTTTCTTCATTTTTTTCATTGCAGTCAAAAACCAGAAAGCAAATATCGGGATTCAATTCCTTCTCCACATTTCCTTCTAATGGGCAAGAAATAAAGCCAAGTATTTATAAATACCGCGTGTGATTTTTGGAGTCGGCTCGTTTCCAACGGCGCTGGCTCGCTCCTCCGCTTCTTGCAGTAACTGATGGACCTGAGACAACCGAGCGGATACCTTCTTATTATCGGAAGCCGCACATTTAATCCGGCAGAAGCTGATTTGGCGATTTGGTACTTCAAGGCTCGCCCAGTGTAAATTACTTAATGTTCTAGTCACAGACAATGGTGGTATTAGTCGATGGTTGAGGAATACTTGTTTGAGAATCATGTTGGTTGTGGTTCTGATAACCGCCATTTTTGTGGCTTGTTTACCTCTGCTTTTATTTTATTTTTATTTTTTTAAGCAGAGTGAAACCTAGTTAAGTTACAAGTGAGATTTGTTGCTCTGTTTAAATTTCCGCCCAGTGGTTCATGGTTCTTTAACCAATGCCAATGATGCCGCCCAGATTGGCAATAGGCCTCTCTCCAAAAAACCAAAAAAATTAAAACATTTTGAGAATTGAAGTATTTGATTAAAAAAAACAGCAATAAATATATTTTTTAAATAATTTTAGAATAATTTTTTATATTTTTAAAATAAAGGTATAAGAAATATGTTTTTAAAATAATATTTATCATTTTTTATTTTTAAAATATTCATATAAAAAAATTTAATTTTAAAATTATCCAACTAAAACATATAATATTATTATTATAATTTTAAAACTTATCCTGAAATAAAATCGAGTCCGAAGAATTAATTCTATATTTTTTAAAAATGTTATTAAAATTGATCCAAAAAGATATTAACTTGTTTTTTTTACTAGATTAATCTTTTTCTTTTACTAGATTAATTTTTTCTTTATTTTTTTTAAAAAAACTCTAATTAGTCTAAGCCCAAGTTAGAAAGATCAATTGGTAAAATCAGATTTTATACTATTATTAATTTTAATATTAAATATAATTTAAAGTTAATATAATAATCATAAACATCTTATTATTTTTAATAATATATAAACTTAACAATAATATATATTAGAAGTAAAATTAAAATAAATTTTTTTGTATTTTATTTTATCATATAAATCATCAACCACAAAAAAAAAAATCTATTACTGCATTATAATATACCAAAAGACAAAAAAATAAAACCCCTTAGATCAACCATTTTATTTTATTTTAGAGATAAATAAGTTATTTTAGTGTTTAAAAAATTTGGAAAAAGCATATGCCCTCTAACAGACAAGACCAAATTACCCCTAGCACAAAGGCTTCCATTTTTCCACTAAAAGATAAAATGATAATTTCGTATATATTTTTGTTACAAAATGCAGACAGTAGGAACGAAACCCTGAGGATTCCAAGTTGAACTCTAAAGGGTTTCATATATCACTAGCATTATTATACACACCCGAAACTAAGGTCCAATACCATATGTTGTAGCATCCAGTGAAAAATGAAGATCTCAATACAATAAGCGTGGTCGTACGGAAAGAAGAATCACTGGCAGCAATCATCCAAGATGAACTTTACTGACCATCTTATCTGGCTGCAGCTGACCCATACATTGTGGAACAGATTGCTAAACAGCTACAGCTATTTCCCATCTCCATTCAAATACTACAAGGGAGTAGGGAAAAGTGGGTACAGCACGGGGAAGGAAGCATGTTTGATTGCTTCTTAATCCATTTGCCTATTTGATGCGTCTCCTCACTGCTTCTTAGGATAACCGATCATGTCTTTGACATCTGATGAACCTTTCCTCCTTCCAGACTGCTGTTTGCCTGAAGATCCTGCCCCAACTGTGGTGTCTGGTGCCATTCTCCCAGAGTGCTGTGATTGTTCTGCAGAAGGAAGAGCCCAACCTCCTCTGCTTGCCTGTGCATTCTGTCCACTTCTGCTAGCCCCTGTACCTCAAAATTATAAAGCAAAATAGGAATCAGTAACCCCAACAAAAACAGATATCTTACAGAATTGGGTCAAAATTGAGAATCAGTTTTTACACATTCATTCAATACATGCATATCCATTTAATTGGCGAGGGGCAAAGATAAATAGCGAAGTACAAATGTGCACCAAAATATACAAAGCTATTCCCAACAGCTTAAGCCACATCAACCACCTAAAACATAATCCTAAGTACATGGATTTGGGTAATTTATCGGGAAGGAAATTATGAACTTGCTGAAATTTGACAAATATCTTACATAACCATTTACACTGCAAGGTAAAGAACTGTAACCATCCCTCCCTCACCCTTATTCACGTGTAATTTGCATATCAAATGCACTAATTGATTCTTAAAATTAAACTAAAATGAAACAACCCCCATGTTTTCCAGGGCAGTGTTCTTAGTCTCTGTGCTATAACATGCATAGTTGCCACTCAATTTTTATACAACTGCTTCTATACAGCAGCCAGTCACATGAATCACAATAGACAGTACAGTAAAAAAATCTTCACAGGTCTATCAGCAACTCAACATTATTATAGCAAATAAGCATCTTGCTAAAAAAAAATAAAAAAAAAAGAGAAAGACACCTTGACACAACAAACATCCTATCCAGCAAGAACACAGCAATTTTTGAAGTACAAGCATCACTGCAACAATAAGAGAAGAGAGCACTTCAAAGCAGCCAAAGCAAGCTTACCAATGTTATCAATCCCAGTGAAACTTCCAGTCCAGCCAGGCAAATGCTTTCCAGCATTTCCCTTCCAAGCTTCTTCAAAACCAGTAAGCTCATCTAGTAACACACAGATCCCAATCTTCAACTTAATCCTTTTGGGCATGTAAATATGAATCGGACATGATAGAAAATATGACTGTACCTTCATTGAGATTGTGCAACATCTGCATTGTATTCACCCTACCATCTGAATTAAGCTTCCTTGTAAGGCTATGGCCCTGTAAAATTATCCCAAAGCATTACAACACATTCTATACATCAAAAAAGGAAACCTAAAAAGCGAAAGCAAAGGCAAGAATAGCAAAATGACATTACGTAAAACACTAAACAAATACCTTGTTGTGAAGTCCTCTAGACACCTTGTGAGTTGCTTGGCCAGTAGCACTATCAGCTGCTTTGCTTTCTTCGAAAGTCAACTGTTTCACAAGGTCACATAAATAACAGAACTAAGGAACCAACTGCAAACATCTCTCAAGAGAAAAATAACTCACTCCATCACTCCCTGCCCTCCTCGTCTTGGAAGAAGTATAGTACGCTCCATTTGCACCACCATGTGTGACAGTCGAGCTCTGAAAAGTGAAGCTGCGTCCTTGGGGTTGTGACTCCATACCATTGAAGCTACTATAATCATTGCTATACTGCAAGTGCTTGCTCTTTCTCGCTGTAACAAGGAAAAATGACTTGTTTACGCGGTCTAACAATTATCAACAGCAAAATAGATAAGATACCATGTACCAGAAAACAGAATACAAGAAGACGTCTCACCTTCAGCTTCATCATCTGGGTCCTCAACGTATGGCTCCTTGCTCGACCTACCATGTTTCCTAGGATTCTCTTTCTTCTCTCTATCTCCTTCACCTTTCTCATTATCAGAATCTAGCTCTTCAATAATCGGCCCCCTTGATTTTTTCAGCTCTGGAGCTTGGTGATCAGCAAATCCAGATGGATGCAGATTGGGAAAAGGAGATGGATGCATATTGGGGAAAGGAGATGGAAGCATATTGGGAAAAGGAGATGGATGCATATTGGGGAAAGGAGATGGAAGCATATTGGGAAAAGGAGCTGGATGCATATTAACAAAAGGATTTCCACCAGAACCAAAGAAATTCGACTCGAGCATGCCTCCAAATGGGCGTGTGAAAAAGGGATCATCGAACGGATCCCTTCCCCCAAAAATATCAGACAGCAAACTTCTCTGACCCCCAAAGCCACCAAAACCACCAAAAGGGTCACCATTATCAAAGAAAGGATCTCTGTTACCCCTGCCTCCTTGCATTTTCAAACAACCACAAAACCTGGAAAACAGGAAAACAGGAAAACACCATTCACTTTATAATTAAAAAAAAAATCGGAATTTTGGATGATCAAAGTAGACAATGATCATAATTTATATCGCCCCGTTTGTAACTACCGTAATTAGAACTAAATTCTATAGAGAAAAAACACAGAATTGGTACTCGCAGAAATTAACAAGACACTGATCAAAATACAAAACCCTAGATACCAGAGAAGGGGGAGACAGAAAGAGTACCTTCAAATAGGGAAATAATGGCGATTTTGAGAAATTCCAAGAAGCAGTCGAATCAAACCCTAACAGCCAAGATGAGACTTGAGAGATGTAAGGGGTTTCGTGAATTTTTTTTTGGTTTGTGTTGTAGGGGTATAAATGCTAACGGAAACCGACTCTGGAAATGAGAAAAGGAAGACGTGGAAGGGTCTGGTATGACCACGGCTGGTACAGATATTTATTATCAACGAAAGTGCATATTAGTCGCTATAGTTGTCCATTAATTCCACTTCGGTTCTATTGCTTATATACCTTTTAATATCAGCCTCATTTGTCAGTTTCAAATCTTTTTAGTGAGAAAATTTTGCTTCATGTTTTTTCATATACTAGTATATTCAACTATGTTCCGCAGCCGTGGGTAAAACTAATTTTTTTTAAATGTAAAAAAAATATTAATAGCTTAGAAAATTTTTTAACAAGATTATTGAATATGACCAAATGTTTGTTTAAGATTATAATTATGATTGTGGTTTAAAGTATTTTTTTTAAAAATACATTAAAATAAAAAAAATTATTTTTTAAAAATTATTTTTGACACATCATCAAAACGATCTGAAAATATAAAAACTAAATTACATTTTAAGCAAAAAAAATTAAATTTTTTTTGAAACTTGGTTTTCACTGCATTCCCAAACACACATTAAGTGGATTAATTTTAAAATCTCCCGACTTAGCTCTTTGTCTTACTTAAGTTTTCAATTAAACTGTATGAAAGTTAGTTTGACTTAAATCGATCAATTTCATAGATCCAAATACAACCTTAATGATTGATAAAAAAAACATGACTTAGCTTGTAAAAAAACTTTAAGATGACAATTTTTAAAAAAAAAATACTAAGACAATGACAGATTGGATTGAGTTTGGTCCCCATGCGCCCTGGGTCATAGACTCTATTGAGTTCAATAGCTTTTTTCTTATATACTTTTTTATTTATTATATGATAAAAATGATGCTCACAAAATTAAATAACAACCTAAAAATAAACACTTATTTAAGATAATTATCCCTATAAAAATCAACAATGCAGTCTATTTCTCATCCAATCAAATATTAAAAAATAAAATCAAAAAAAGAATAAATTAAAAAAACAAAAGACCAGAAACAAAAAAAAAACATATATTATCGATAAGTAAACTCATCAAACCTGTGAATTGAGTAAGCTAGGCTGGTACGTCAAACCTGTAAACTAAGTTATGGACTCCACTAGGATTATAAAACTATTTTTTATTTAATTATATGATAACAAAAATAGACAATTGCAAAATCAAACATCAACCCAATACCAAGATGTTTTTTTTAGATCACGATAATCTTATAAATGACGAAGCAAAACCATTTTAAAAAATTAAACTTGTCAAACTAAAGAACCAAGTGAACCAGCCAAATTTGTGAATAAATCCACTGACTTTATAAAGTTTGATGACATAACAAACTATTTTTTTTAACTATATGAGAAAAAAACAGACAATAAAAAAAGTCAAGCTCGGTTATTTAAAAAAAAACCCACCAAACTCGTAAACTAAGGTAACCCGAGTTACCATGAGAAACTTGCAAACCATGTTAGCCTCATAGAAACGTAAAATAAAAGAAAATAAATTATGAAGTCAAATTCTCAATCATCCCACTATTAAAAGATGAAATCGACAAAAAGAAATTTGAAAAGAAAATCACAACAAAAATCCATAAAGAAAAAAGAAAAAAGAAAGAAAACAAAATAATGTGGATTACTATTGTCATTCATAGTGCAATGTGTGTGGGTGAACAATGATTTCCTCACACCTTTTAATTTTTGTTACTTTATAAAGTTTAATAACATAACATTTCTCATAAACTATTTTTTAATTATATGAAAAAACAAATAGACTGTAAAAAAAATCAAGTTCATTTAAAAAAAAGACAACCCACCAAACTCTAAAATCTAAATAACCTGGGTTACCTCGGCAAATCCGTAAACCACGTTAACCTCATAAAAAAAAGCAAATTACAAAGATAAATTCTCAACAATCTCAATTTTAAAAAATAAAATTGACAAAAATAAAATTGAAAAAAAAACATAACAATTTTTTCTTAAAAAAAAAAAGCAAAACCCCGTGGATTACTATTACAATCCCCAATGCAATGGGTGTTGGGTGAATAGTGGTTTCCTCCATCCTTTGTTTTTTATTACTTTATAAAGTTTAATAAATGACTTTCCTCAAAAAAAAAAAATTTTAACTAGATGAGAAAAAAAATAAACTATAAAAAAAATCAGGTTCAATTAAAAAAAAAATACTCACCAAACTCGTAAAACGGGGCAACCTGAGTTATCTTGGTAAACTCGTAAACCACGTTAACCTCATATAAAAAGTAAAATAAAAGGAAGCAAATCACAAAACTAAATTCTCAACAATGTCATTTTTAAAAGATGAAATCAACAAAATATATTTGAAAAAAATCATAACAAAAATTCAAAAAAAAAAAAGCAAAACAATGTGGATTACTATTGTAATCCACGATGCAATGAGTGTTGGGTGAATAGTAGTTTCCCCACATCCTTTAATTTTTGTCACTTTATAAAATTTAATAACATTGTTTTTTTCTAAAACTATTTTTCTAGATGCATGAAAAAAACAGACTAGAAAAAAAACAAAGTTCAATTAAAAAAAAGAGAGAGAGAAAAAACCCTCATCAAACCTATAAATTATAGCAACCTGAGTTACATTGACAAACCTATAAATCATGCTAACCTCGTAGAAAGACAAGAAAAAATACAAAGCTAGATTTTCAACCATTTCAATATTAAAAAAAATAAAATCAATAAAAATAATTTTACGAAAAATCATAAAAAAAACAAAAGGGAAAGGGAAAGGAAAGGAAAGAAACCATGTGTTTAAGAAGCAAACAATAATATGCTTATCGCCGTGTAAAAGGCACCAATATCTTTAAAACACTACTTTAAAAGGCAATATTTGATGGTTGGACGGCTCCTCACATGTCAATAATTTTATAACAATATCCCTGAGTACCTTTAAAAACTACAATAAAAACAATGTAAAATAATTAAAAAAAAAGATGCCTTCAGTGAGGGTTGAAATGGTTTTGTCTTTAAAGACACCAAAGTAATTATACTATTCTAAAAAAATAAAAATACAAAACTTTCTTTGAGTAATAGGTTTTACATTATTTAATTATATGGTTAAATGAGTAATTTTAGTGTATATTAAAAAACAAATTTACCAAACTAACCTCATAGAATTCGTAAAAGACAATTGTGTCATGATTAAAAAATTACACTGCCCCCAATATCTAGTTTAAAGTTTCAATTGCCAAAGGGCAATATAATAATTACACTATTACAATAAATAGTAATATGTGTCTCAAGGCAAAATAACTTTCCTTCCACCTTTAGCTTGTTTTAAATAGATTAGTGACACATGATATATCGCGAGCAGATTTAATTTCTTAACGTAGAAAAGGATACTCGGGTGATAATGATGTTTTTAAAGAAGTAAGAAAGACTTGATAATCGGGTCATTGACTTAACTGGATATAATAAGGTTAGATAATCTAATAATCTGACTTAAAAAGTAGGCACCAATAAAGACAAATTGTTTTAAAAAAATTAACAATAATTTACTATAAAAAATAAGCTACCAATATCATCCCCGAGAGAAGAAGAAAGAAAAACCCACTAGAAACTCATCATTACTCCATAATGGACACCCCCAAACACTTGAAAAATTCATTAAAAAGGTTCAACCCCCACTGTAAAAGACTGCATGACGACACCTAAAGAAACCGCATTGGCCACTAGAGCAACGACTTGAAATGCGAGCAAAACATTATGAAGTTAGCATCCCATGTCTATTTTCAATCAATTAATTCTATTTAATTAATGAATAGAATTTATTCTAAAAAAATAAATTGAACAGAGAATGATAAATTAAAAGACATGAGATAACCCAATTAAATAAAAAAAAAATGATAAAACAAAGGACGTAGAAAGTAAATAAAAAAAGAAACTCAATTTCCAGTTAAATAAATGTTTAATGATGAAATTGAAAAATTATTAGTTTAAAAAAATGTTAAAAAACCCCAAGCAAGCTCACGTGAATCTTATAAAGTTAAGTTAATCTCTCAAACTTACAAACTATGAAATCTTAGGCACAAGCTCAACCAAAAAGCTCAAATTCAAAAAAATTTAATGTTGAATGATGAAATTAAAAAAAAATAAATTTAAAGAATTTGTCAAAGGAAAAAACAACAATAAAAAAAATAATGATAAAATCTAATAGGAAAAAAATAGAAGATGAAATCATAAAAAAAATTCAATTCTAAAAATTATCTCAAATTAGATAAATAGTCATTAAAAGAATATGGTCCAAATTTGACAAATAAAAAAAATTAAATGAGGATAAAATGAAAGAAAATTTAATTTTATAAATTATTTTAAATAAAATAAACAGTAATAAAAAGAATAAGAACTAAATCAAAGGGAAAGAGAAATTAAAGGGCTGAATTAAAAAATTGAAGGGCATGACACAAAATTGAGGAGGAAATAAAAAAGAAGAAAAAAAGAAATGACGGTCGATACCAAACCAAATGTCTATTGAGTGCACGCGCTATTGATTTATACAATGACCACCGAGACGAATCGAAAGCCATCTTGAAACCACTTTTTTTGCCATCGAAGTTAGTTGTACATATTGCTTAAGATGGTAGAGCGACTAACACATGTAATGCACACTTCAAATATTTTTTATAATTTTTTTTTTCATTTATTAGAATATCAAATTGCTTCTAACTAACCTCATACTAACAAAAAAAACCAATAATGCGATGAAATTTTAAATGTAATTAAATTATTTTACTGTGCTTTTAAAATTAAAAAAACCTTCCATTGCCAATTGCTAATTAAAGTATTTTTTTTTATTTGAGGGGTAAATATATGAAACTACAAAAAAAACCCTTTATAGTAACCTTATAATTATTCTACTTTTAAGAGTATTAAAATCATTTTACCATATAATTAAAAAATAAAATGTTCATTTTATTCTCGATTAATTCTAAAATGTCAAATGTTGTCAACGCAAATATAATTTTACCCTCAAATATTAGCATGCGAGGTTTTTTTGAAAGGCAAGATAGTAAAAAAAATAAAAAAAATTCCTATCTACAGCATTGTGTACAGGGGAAAGTGTTTTTACCATCTCTTTCAGTTTTTTTTTTTAATCTATAATCATCGAAGAATGAAGAATCCCGGCCAATGTTAAGCATCCTCAATTCAGAAGTTTTTTTTTTATATAGAAAATGCCTTGTCTCCAAATAAAATTTTCTATTTTACCTCCTTCTCTTAAAAAAATTGAAAATTGACATTGAATTGACGAATTAAAACCAGATTTAAAAATATAGCAATAAATATTTACATGTTTGTTTATAAATTTTAATTTTTTTTTAATTTTTTATTTTAAATTAATATTTTTTAATGTTTTTAGATTATTTTGATATGTTAATATTATAAATAATTTTTAAAAAATAAAAAAAATATTATTTTAATATATTTTTAAATAAAAATATTTTATAAAATAACTGCAATTAAACTTCTAAATAGACTCTTACTACTGAGAGGACTAACTGATTAAATATTTAATCTATGTAACTATCAACTAAGATGACTAGCTGATTAGTTACATTAGTGACAATCTTCTATCTTTATAAAGAGGTTATCTTGTTTCCTTTCCCCTCAAATTCTCTCAATCATAAAAGAAAACACTCTAACCCTAAAACTCCTCGGTCTCTCTCTCGCATTGTTTTCAACCTCCGTCTGGTACGTCTCTTTCGATGTTCAGGGTTACTCTCCGGTGTTGTTTTTTGTTTCACATTGCGTAATTCTACGGATTTTGACTAGCGATATTGACCACGATTGAGCATTTGTTCATGTGTCAAGCTTTTGTGCTAGGGTTTGATTTTTAGTCATGGATGGTGTTTTTAAGTTTTGATTTGATTTTAGCGTTCGTTTGTTTCAGTGTTACTGTTCAATTACAATTTCAGGCTTTGTGTTTTTGCGTTTCTATTGATTTTTATTTGCAGAATTGCTGATATTTTTAGGTTTTTGGATTGTATTTTTTATGGGTATGAAATATTGTCATTGTTTTGTGTTTTGATAATAAAAATTTATTGCCTTGTATTTTAGGACTTCCTTGTTCTTTTTCTTGTTGATTGTTTTTTGTCTTTTGGTTTGTTTAGCGCTGTTCAATGCATATACTTTTCATATTTAGTGGTTTGTCCCTGGATCAATGCCCTTTGTTGTGTAAAAATGACTGAAAAGATCGGCATAACAATGCCTGCAGATTTGGGTTTTTCACTTATTAATTCATGGGTGAGCGCAAGACTATTGAACTTGAGCAAGGATGGGAATATATGCAGAAAGGGATCACAAAGCTGAAGGGGATTCTGGATGGATCACTGGAGCAATTCAACTCAGAAGAATATATGATGCTTTACACGTATATTTTCTTTGCTTTTTTTATTGAATGTTGTTTTGATGAACTGGTTAGAAGATTCTTGCAATTTTTCTAATCTCTCTTTAATTTTCAACACTTCAGAACTATCTACAATATGTGTACTCAGAAGCCACCCAATGACTATTCTCAGCAGCTTTATGACAAGTACAGGGAGGCGTTTCAAGAGTATATAAACTCCACGGTGGGATGAATGGCATCGGTTTATTTCTTTTATTGGTTATCATTCTTCTTGCTAGTACATCTGCTGGTCCCTGTGGATGTAGTTATATTTTCTTCCATCTAACAAAGCTTTGTATGGTTTATAAATTATGTGGTATTATTTGCTGGATATGCTCCTCTCTTTCCTTTTACAATGCACATAGCCTTAGCAAAGAAGTAGCACTACAAAACATTTATGCCTGGTGATGTTTTCGTTCTAAATCAACAGCTGTTAGCTTCAACTACATGCTTTGCTGTTTTGTGCAGTGTACTATGAGCTCTTTTGTTATACAGTTAGGTGGTTGTACCTATCACCACAATATAAATTCTTTCAGTAGTTCAATGATTTGTAAATTGACGGTGGGTTGTGGGTGATTTGTTCTTGTAGTGTATCCTGGGTTTTAGTTTTAATCATTAAAGAAGTTGCAGCAGTAACATTTATCATGGGCAGTTGTTTTTTTGCTTATACTAATCAATAAAACAACTTTTAGCATTTTACACCGTTTAACATCCCCACCTTGTTCTGTTTTCCTTATCAGGTATTACCATCGATAAGGGAGAAGCACGATGAGTTTATGCTGAGGGAGCTTGTGAAAAGATGGGCTAACCATAAAATTATGGTTAGGTGGTTGTCACGCTTCTTTCATTATCTTGACCGTTACTTCATTGCTCGGAGGTCACTTCCTCCACTTAATGAAGTTGGGCTGACTTGCTTCCGTGATCTGGTTTGCTAATTCCTTCTAATGTTTCATTTTCTCTAGCCATTATTTGGATGACTCACTTTCCAGTTTCTGAGATAATTTAAATGATTTTGTTATCAATTTTCAATTTTTCAGGTTTATCAGGAAGTGAATAGTAAAGCAAAGGATGCCGTGCTTGATGTGGTAAGTTACCCTGGCAACATTTTTGCTTCTTTAAGCAGTGTAATTTCATTTCCTATTTCTAATAACAAAGTTGAAACCATTGTTCTGTGGACCAGATTAGTAAAGAACGCGACGGAGAACAGATTGACAGAGCACTGCTGAAGAATGTTTTAGATATATTTGTTGAGATTGGAATGTCACAAATGGATCATTATGAAGATGATTTTGAAGCACATATGCTTCAAGGTACTAGTGCTTACTATTCTGTTAAAGCGGCAAACTGGATTCGAGAGGATTCCTGTCCAGATTACATGATAAAGGCAAGGACTTGTTGATGCTGCTCTTTATAGTTTTATGATTGACTTTTTTTAATCCTAATACTTTCTGTGGATATGCAGGCTGAGGAATGCTTGAAGAGAGAGAGAGAGAGAGTTTCTCATTACTTGCACTCAAGCAGTGAAACAAAGTTAGTGGAGGTTAGTTCGTTGCATATCACATGTACAGGACTATTGGTTTCTTATGCCTTCATTTTATTCCTCTTTGCTTGAAAATATGTGTTTGCCCATTTACCATGCCTCTTCATGCCACATGTTAAGCAAATATATTTATTTTGTTTTGATTACATGGTGTGTTTCCTAGTAGCAATTAGCTGACTCTATTCTAAAAGGAAGCTATCAAATAAATATTCATCTCATCTTGTTTTCTGTTCCTGTATTTGTTTATTTAGCACATCTGGAGAGGATAGTTGAGCAGTTTCAGGGCATCTTGCTATTGATTCTTTACCTGGATGCTATTACCTTACTATATCGAATGTTTTTTATGATTACATTATAGACTAACAACAGCGACATGTTATATAGAAAGTGCAACACGAGTTGTTGGTGGTCCATGCAAACCAACTGCTAGAAAAGGAACATTCTGGAGTTCACTCATTGCTTAGAGATGACAAGGTATATGGTGGTCTGGAATTGCTTCGAGTCCTGATTCTTGAATGATGCTTAGTGGCTATCTTGTAATATATGGTGAATTGTAATTTATTTTCGGATACACCATGTCAGTTGGATGATCTATCCAGGATGTTCAGGCTTTACCATAAGGTTCCCCATGGCTTGGAACCTGTTTCTAATGTATTCAAGCAGGTTGGTTGACATTCTCTGTCTGTGCTATTTTGCTACCAACAGAGCCTCTTTTGATGTATTTTTGGATTGCCGACCCTTCCCACAATTCTCAAAAACTTACCCTCTATTTTTGTGCATTGTTCAGCATATTACTGCTGAAGGAACAGCCTTGGTCCAGCAGGCAGAAGATGCTGCGAGTAGCCAGGTTTGTCCGTGTGATTTTATTCCTTGCACTGCTTAATGGCAAATTGTGCATCTTAGTATAGTTTTAGTTGTGTGCTGTGATAATTCAATGTGTTAAATTACTATCATGTGTATATTATGTAGTCTCCGAGTTATGTGCATTCTTCATGTGATTCTGACCATACGTAGCACTATAGTTGTTTGGAGAGGAAAACACCAGTCTTGCAGTTATAACAATGTGTCTTTTACATTTTTGCTGACACTTATATATGGTCATACCAGAAAACATCTGGAGTCTTTAGTCTTGAGGTTGTGATGCTGTGACTCAATATTTCTTTAGCTGTTTTTTTCACACAATGTAACTTTTCATTCAATATATTTAGAAATAAGCTAGATGTGTCTTTTTTCAATTGTTTATTGTGGTGCTAAAGATGGTGTGTGCTTCCACAGGCTGCAAATGGTGGTGTTCAGGAACAAGTAAATCTCTCACCTTCTATGCTTTAGATACCTACTGATAGTTGGGAATGTCAAAAAAATTACTTGATGGATTGGTTTTCAGGTTCTCATCCGAAAGATAATTGAGCTGCATGATAAATACATGACTTATGTGACTGATTGCTTTCAAAACCACACCTTGTTTCACAAGGTAGGTGGCAGACAGCATAGTCTTGTTCTTTAACTTTTGTTTTATCGTTTCATTTAACAGGTTTGTTCTTTTTTTGGGTTGCTAAATAGGCCATGAAAGAGGCTTTTGAGATTTTTTGCAATAGAACAGTTGCTGGGAGCTCTAGTGCTGAACAACTGGCCACCTTTTGTGATACTATCCTCCGAAAGGGGGGAAGTGAGAAACTAAGTGATGAAGCCATTGAAGAAACACTGGAGAATGTGATCCAATTTGTCATGTTAATTTGTGAATCTTCATATGAGTCTGATAGATTTTTCAGAACTATGTGCTGAGACTTGTTAGTGATTAGAAATTTGAACTGTGATGGATTTCTGTAGGTGGTTAAGCTGCTTGCATATATTAGTGACAAGGACCTTTTTGCTGAATTTTATCGGTAAAACTTATTGTTGGCATGTCTTTAATTTTATATGCTTGTTATCTGTACCTTTTCTTCTTATTCTTTGTTTGTACTTGATTTGTATTCTTTGTTTTTTCTCCAGGAAAAAGCTTGCCCGTCGTCTTCTTTTTGATCGAAGTGCTAATGATGAACATGAAAGGAGTATTCTTTCAAAATTGAAGCAGCAATGTGGTGGTCAATTCACCTCAAAGATGGAAGGAATGGTGAGCTGGCCTGGGTACTTGGATAATGTGTGTCAATCTGTCCATGCAACTGTGGTGATAGATTGTCTTTTTTTTTTTTCCAGGTCACAGATTTGCAACTGGCAAAGGAACACCAGTCCAGCTTTGACGAGTATCTTGGCAATAACCCAACCACACATACTGGGATTGATTTGCAAGTTAGTGTTCTCACAACTGGGTACTGGCCAAGTTATAAATCCTCCGATATCAACCTGCCTGCAGAAATGGTAAAGATTTACCTTGACAAATCATGGCAGGATTTTTCTGTATTTGTGACATAACTGTATTCTGGCAGTAAATGTAGGAAGCAATTTTCTTTTCCTTTATCTTCAAAATGAGCATTCTGGAACCTTTTGTTTCAGGCTAGGGGAGTGGAAGTTTTCAAGGAGTTCTATGACAACAAGAATAAGCACAGAAAACTTACATGGATTTACTCGCTGGGATCTTGCCACATTAATGCCAGGTTTGACCAAAAACCTATTGAGCTGGTTGTGACAACCTACCAGGTGCCTGTATTAAACCTTACCTTTTTCAAGGATAGTGGATGGATGATTTGCATATCATACTGTTATTATTGGATTGAGATGTTTGATTCTGATTATTTGATTCCTGTCTATCTTCTACAGGCTTGTCTCCTGATGCTTTTTAATACTTCAGACAAGCTTGGTTACCCTGAGATTATGACTCAGTCAAACTTGAGCGACGATGATTTGCCCCGATTACTTCATTCCCTGTCATGTGGAAAGTATAAGATCCTTAGCAAGGAACCAAACACAAAGACTGTTACCCAAAATGATTCCTTTGAGTTCAATCGCAAGTTCAATGACAGAATGAGGAGGATCAAGGTTAAACCTCCCTACTGTCAGAATTATATTTTAATTTTTTACTTTTAACTGCCTGCAAAGCATGTCACAGAAACCATTGCCTTCTTGCATTTGGGGTTTTATTGCTTTACTCTAAGATATTAAGCTCTTGAAATTCTGAAACTTAGGTTCCTCTTCCACTTGTTGATGAAAGAAAGAAGGTTGTTGAAGATGTTCACAAAGACAGACGGTATGCAATCGATGCTGCAATTGTGCGCATCATGAAGAGCCGGAAAGTTTTGGGTCATCAACAGTTAGTCATGGAGTGTGTTGAGCAACTGACTCGCATGTTCAAGGTATGGCATGCACTTCCTCTCTAATTTATTAGACAAAGTTTAGAGAAATTGGAAAATATTTAGGAATCTGAGGCATGTGGTTAATTTTATGTACTTGTACCAAGAATAGAAAGTGCTATTACCTTGTTGGTCCAGTGGGGGAGGGCTTTTAAGAAAATCGGACTCTCTGGTTCTTACATAGAGTGGATGCTCTTACGAATTAATTATTAAGACAGACATGAGTTTTTCTACTCCACTATGATACTTCTTTCTTAACATGCATAGTTACTCTCTCTGGTAAGTCCCTGTAAACCTCATTGAGCGAGAATTAGGAGACTAGTAGCATAGCTGCTGTCGATAGAAAGACTGGTAAAGGGTATTGATAGAGTTTCCTCGATATTGGAAGATTTTTCTTTCATGTAATCTGTCATCCTTGAATATAACGATGGATTGTAATTTGCAGCCTGACATTAAAGCTATCAAGAAGCGAATAGAAGATCTGATATCCCGAGACTATTTAGAAAGAGACAAGGAAAACCCAAACATGTTTAGGTACCTGGCTTGATTTTTGCTTAGACGGAGCTGAAAGGGAGTATACAATTAATTACAGTTATTTCGGATTAATTGCTGTAAATGGCGTAGTTTCAGTGCCTTTAGTGATTACAAAATGGAGAATACAGGGCTAGAATTTTTGTACATTCCCCCCTCCATGCAGTTTTGTGCAAGTGGTCTCATCTAACCACGGTTACTGAAGATTAATAGAAGGAATATAGCTATCTATCGGCACAAGCTTGTTTGATGCTATATTCTATTTTGCATTTGCAATTACAGCATTATCTCCGTTGAAATATGGGATCATCTCATTTAGCTTTGATTTGCTACGTTGCATGTTGACACTAAAAAATCAAATCCTACTCCACGGAGAACTTGCTTTAGAAAAGCTTGTTACACGATGTTTGGAACTGCAACAGTGCGTTTGTTTTTTGAATGCACAAAGAGGATTCCGGTTCGCCTGTTTGTGCAAAATGACAATGCTATACTAATCAAAGGGCACGGGTGCCTGGTCCGCTAATTGATTGCTTGAAATTAATTTTTTCTTGTAATTAAATTTAATTATAGTGTTTGATTTGATAAATAAATTGAATTCACATAAAATTTAATTTTTTGTTTTTTATATTATTTTTATTAACTTCATCTTATTTATTCAGAGATCTTTAAAATAAAGAGTGAGAATGGTATTTTAAAAAATAGTTTTAACATTATATTTTTTTCATTTTAAAATTATAAATTAAAAGGGATGCTCTCTGGTTTATTTTTATAATATTTTTAGAGATTAAATTTTATTTAGAATTTAATTCTTAACATTAAAACGATATCAAACATAAGATTTTATTAAAATCTCTTAATAAAATGTGGCTTAATCATTGTAGATGCATTCATAAAAACTTTTTATTGTGTTTTTTTTTGAAGGTTAATTTGAGTTGTCTAAGTTTTTTTTTTAATTTCATCCTTATAATAACTTAATTTTTTTCTTTTTATTTAGTTTTTTTAATAGTAAATTAATTATAAATTTATTTTAATAATTTATTTTTTATAAAATTATAACGGTATGGTATCAATCTAATGTGCTATCTTTGAGAATATTATTTAAAACGCATTGCGTTGACCAATAATCTAGAGTAGATTCTATTGTCTGTACTATGACGTCTGTGCCATGTGGTATCCCGTCCACTGGTGTAATTTCCAGGTGCGGTTGCAAAATTTCTCAAAATCAGTAATTTCTTCACCAGTCGCTCTGTTTAGTACAGAAGTGGCAATATCTGGCTGGAGCCCGCTCTCCAAAGTTAACTTATTATTATTATTATTAGGTTAACCTCAACCGTCTTTAGGTTCCCCATAAAATTTTAGACAACTCCTTCCTCTTTGGAATCCAGTTTTCTAAAAGGGGTTGTTTAACTTGTGAGGGCGAAGTATGAATCTGTTTTAATTTATTTGGTGATGCGACTAGCTTGTTTTTTATACCTTACTCTCACGTGCTTGTCTGCTTGTTCTTTTTAAAAAATATTATTTCATACGAAAAAGTTCCCCATGTCTTCCTGTTATATAATTAATGAAAAAATCGTTTTAGGGATAAATAAATTATTTAATTTGGTGATGTTAATGACCGGATTACGAGTTTGGTTGGTTAATTGGGGTTTATGTAATTTTTTTTTGTTAAATTAAATATTATTATTTGCTAATTTTATTCTTTAATATTGAGGTAACTAAGAATTAAACTTTTCAATTTATTTTAATTCGTTTTTTTGTTCGGTCTCGTGAGTTTTCTTGATGAACCTATATTGATCTAGATCAATCTAGTATATTACTATCTAATATTAAAAGAAAATCATTTAGTATGTAACCATTTTAATACTTTTTAAAAATCATGTTAATGTACTATAGGATTTGAATTAATGGTTAAAATCTTTTTTATTTTAAAGCAAATTAGTGATGCCCATATATATTTCTTTTAGCGTTCAAATTTTTTTTTAATCAAACTTCCAGAGTATCATGTGTAAAAAGTTTAGCAATAATCTAAAGTGTTAGTTTTGCATAAGATGTTTGACAATGTTAAGGAAATAATAATTTAAAGAACAGTGTGGAAATAGAATATGATAATAATGTGTTATGATAATAAAGTGACGATGGTGATAGTTGGGGGATGAGAGTGGGGGAGAGGTTAGTGGTGGGGGTGGTTGTGATGCGAGGATGGGGCGGTGGTTGTGGGATGGCAGTGGCAATGATAACAATGATTACGGAGGTGGTGGAGTGATGGGGGGTAATGGCATCACTTCTGGTCATGTTTGCCATTACAAACACAGTCTCAAGGGCCATAATTACGTGCGCTTTACAATGACCACCACTGTATGGATGGATCTCGAGTCCTTGTCTCAGTTTGTTATCCGAAGATCAAATTTCTTGGGACTTTTGAGAGGAGGAAGGGAGTGGGACTCCAATCCGGTTTGCGAGTTTTCTGAGAATATATTTTCACCGTCTGTCCGCGATTTCATGGTAGAAATTTTGCAGGTGTCCTATGCTATCGGAGTTGTATCCGTTTATGTTTTGAAATATCATGCATATTTGAAAATGCCATAATATTTATTTGAATTTAAAATATTTTTGACTTGAAAATATATTAAAATAATATTTTTTTTATTTTTAAAAAATTATTTTTAACACCAACATATTAAAACGATATTATAATACCATAACAAAATTAATTTAAAATTTAAAATTTAAAATATTTCATTTTTTTAAAAGACACTTATATAATACAAAAACAAGTAAATACTATCTATATATTATTTGTATTGAACTAATCACCTGATTTTGCAGTTTGAGTAAAGATTGATTGACCAATGTTC
>Ga0325410_1001892_pt1 | contig 23362 bp, 20 predicted proteins | sample PopdelMetagenome_16_FD_206182 | JGI IMG/M metagenome (GOLD analysis project Ga0325410, IMG submission 206182) | Populus deltoides microbial communities from Bellville, Georgia, United States - Xylem-PdIQD-R3 | ecosystem: Host-associated > Plants > Phyllosphere > Stem > Wood/Secondary xylem...
ATCCTCAATTAGCCCTAATTATTTAGTTTAGAGAAATAATGGATTGTCTAGGTTATTTAAAGGTTTGAGAATACAAGGCACAATGGTGGTTAGCAAAGTTGGACCATCTATCACTAGGGAAAAAAAAGGGTTAGTAATGAAGAGGAGTTGCGAGATGAGCTAAATAAGTTGAGAATTAAGATAAGTAATAGAAAGAGTTAGTAGAATTTCTTAGAAAAATAGCTATTGAAAGAAGGAAAGATGAATGTCCTTTTGAACTAGCAGTTAAGAGAAAAGGATGAACAGATAGCCTTACTAATATAAGACTTGGAATGGGGAAAGAATGATCAAATGACGATTAGTGAATGGCAAGGCATAACCAAGAAGTATGAGAAAATTGCATAGGGAATCTAGGAGCAGTTGAAGGAAATAATGGCCAAGTACGATGATTTGATGAACAAGCATGTGATGCTGGAAAAAGAACTAGGTACTCTAAAAAGCATCTCTAAAAGTGAAGCAAATGTTGATGAAGAACTAATTACTTCTTTTAAAAAAGGAAAGGGACAGTAATAGAAAGAGGTTGGAAGTTGAGAAAGAAAAGAACATGTTGGCCAATCATAACATTGAGGAAGAAAGAAGCTTAAGAGTTCAATATAAAAGCCAAGATAATGATGAAAGAGAAGCTAGAAGTGCAGCCAAATCAGACATGAGAGAGGACTAAGATATAACAAAAGTCCTGAGAGAACAGGTCTCTATAGTCCAGTCCGAGCTAGAAATCCAGGAGGAGGAACTGAAGAAGCTGAAAGAGTAGTATTAAGAAACTGATGGAGAGCTGAGCGAGCTGAGATAGATGTTTGAAGAATAACAAGATCACATCAGTAGATTCAATGTACAGATGAACATGAAGATAACTGAGTTTGACATTAAACAAAAAGAACTTTAGAGGGCTAAAAACTAGGTCCGACAGCTTGAATAGATAGTCTAGATGTTAAATAGGAACAACAAGTCACTAGCTGCAAGCAATAATGCGCTGCTCCATGACAGTATTGTATTCCATTACAAGATTGAGTAGACAAACATGTTGATTGATATGGTGGCTCGAAAAGCAAATGAACTGCAAGTAAAAGCCTCTTTAATCAGCGTAATAGTGCCATCAAATACAAGTAGAATTTATATGAAGTTTCAAATTTTATCCAAAATGTAGCCAACATGAGGATTGCTTTTGAGAATGAGTAGAGATATATAGGAGTCTTATCCCCGTAAGTAAAAACTTGTATGAACTATTTGCTTTTGATGAATGAAAAGGGCTTAGACCTATTTTTAATATTGTATTTTCCAATGTTTATAGAACTCATTTGAGACAGGGATTTGAGAAGGATCTTAATATATTCGTCAGACTATGGGTTATATCTATATTTAACAAGGAAGTCATGCATTAGCTCTTTAAATAGGCTAATCCATATTCGATATACATAGACATATACTTGCATCCATAAACATACATGTACTCATGCTTTGGGGTTTTAAATGTCATGTTTGCATATTCAGGTTGAATCATAGATCTCTAGAAAGCCCAAACCCGCAAAGTTTATAACACCTGACTTCGATAAAGAAACATGGAAGATGAAGAACACGCTCACTGTGATGCCCACTTCTAAAAGGAGTTGGATTCCCTGAAGATTAACATGGCTCGTATTATTATCTTGCTTGTAAAAACGCTAAAAAAATCTCTGGTGAAGGCCTGTTCAATCGACCTGTGACCTTCGCTTAAACTCAAGCAAAAATTCAGCCTAAAAAAAGGATGGGTGGACGAGGTTAGGAACCCCAATGCAATACATTGTTTGCACATTCAACAACACCTGTAACAACCATGACATCCATAGATGTATTCGCCATTGAATCCCATAAGACAAAATCTTTTGAGGATATTGTTTATGATAAGATAACAACGTTAGAAGCAAGAGTAAAGGCTATCAAGGGTGTGGACTTTTAGGATCCTGTATAAGCCGCAAAGATGTGTCTAATTCTGAACATGATTATACCAAAAAAAGTTTCATGTATTAGTGTTTATAAAGAATACCAGAACTCAGTGCCTTGCCACTCATCTCAAGTATTATTGCAATAAGATGGTTGAAGTCGTGCATACCAAAAAAATATTGATGCACTTATTTTAGGACAGTTTGAGTGGGGCAACACTAAGCTAGTATATGAGGCTAGATAACACAAAGATTCGGAGATGGAAAGTCCTAGTGGATGCTTTCATCAAGCAGCATAAGTACAATATGGATTGTCGTGCCCTCCTTGAGGAGGCGCGATGTCATGGTGACATTTTCTAAGTGGTGTCCTGGAATGATCTTTGGTTGGATAAAGGAGTCGCCACTTAGTATTATGGTTACTAGGAACCCTAACTACTATTTTAGAAATTCTAGGTAAGTGACTGATTGCATAAAATGAATGTAGGGTGCTTTGTTTATTTTTTTTGTTTGCTATGGTTTGATGATGTTTCTATTTCTATCAGTCTACTATGATGGGTTTACTACGATGAACAAATCCTAGTTTTCTAAGTCAAGAACTTGGTCTAAAATAGTGAAATGTCCTCAATTATCATTAAGGGTTTTTTCAGGATAAACTTGTAATGTTTTGCTATCGTGTCATTACAAATAATATTTAAGAGAACATTCATTGTAGTTTTTTTTATCCTTATATTATGAGTGAATGAATTGTATTATTCATAATAATATTTTAGATATTAACCTTATACAGATTTTTTATCCTTATATTTAAGGTAGTAATAATAAATTATTATCTCTGATAATATTTTGGATATCAACTCCTTTTAGGTTTTTTTATTCTTATATTACAAGTGAATAATATATTCTTCTTGTCAACAATAAATTTTTAATATTTTTGAAATATAGGCCTAAATCCTTTAGAATTTTACAAACTTGTTGTAAAATTCAAGAATTTTTTTTTTAAAATGCCAAAATATTTATATATATATTTTTAAAATGCTTATATAATTTTAAGGATTTTTGGCCATATGCAAGAAAAAAAGATTTTTTTTTATTTTTAAAAATTTTTTAGGCTTTATTTTGTAAAAACCCATTTTTCTTTATAATAAAACAGTTGAACACAAGTGTAAAGAGTTTTTTGCCAAACACACCCTTAAACCAAAAAAACCTTTAGAAAAAACTTAGCCAACCAAACAAGGCCTTGGCCATTTGACTCGATTTTAACTTGACCAAGTTGACCTGAAATCCTTGGTTCAACCATAAATTAAACCAAAGATTTAGGTTTGACTCGAAAACAAACCAGAAACAAAAACAAATTAAACATAAAAAAAACACAAAACTCAAAATTTCTTGGTCAAATCAGATCAAATACAAAAAAAAAAAACAAAGAACACAAAGAACATTCAAACGTATTCCAGCAACATGAACAATAATTCATACCAGATTTCATGGAATCAAAAGCACATAAAGGTTGGAGATCATTAATGGATCAAGAATTATAGGTGTTCATTCACTTCGATTATATTAAATCTTGACAATTTAGCCACTAAAGGTTTCATTTTGAAACCAAAACCCTAAGAAATTTTTTCTAAAATTCATGTTATAAATGCAAACTAAGCCTAGATTATTGGCTAACAATATCGTGTGAAGATGCAGATGCAGATGCAAAAAAATGAAACAAAACAAGTCAAAATCACATAGATAAGGCAATGCTCCTAGGAAGAACATGAAGAATATTTAAACTTGAACCCAATAACGTGAAACCCAACCCAGAATAGATACGATCGAACCAAGGCTATAAATATGTTGAAAATCATGTAAGGATAAATAATCTAACATTCATTCGCTTCGATTATCAAAGAATCAATATGATTTTGTCAAAACGGGTTTTGGTTCAAAACCAAAACCTTGGAATTAAAACCCCCCAAAACTTGTTATTGATGCAAATAAACCCTAAATTATTAATTATTAAAGTACAACAAAGTGTTTAATGCAAACGAATGGACCAAAACTAGTCCAAATCGTAGAGCTAAAGCAATATTCTTTTCAAGAACACAAAGAACACTACCTTAGAAAACCTAGCCACTGCTTAGAAACTCAACCACTATTAGGCCTAAAAAACTGGCATTTTAGGCCTTTAAACACACTGCTTTTAGTTCTCACAAACCACATTACCATAACTAAACATGTTTGAATAAAGAAAACTAATAAATAAAATCAAAACATTTGAATTATACAAGAAGTTCCAAACTTCAAAACTACCAACTTAAAACAACCTATATATTCAACAATGTGGGATTCAAAATACAAAAACCATTTTATTTTATAAAAATTAGTCACAAAAATATTGTCTTGGCATCTAGTAGCATCAACAGTAACTCCAAGTAAGATTTAAACAATAATGACAACATTTTACATACTAATCGAAACCAAAATCACAATCACAATCAACACGATCCAAAAAAATATATTTGGAAACATCATTAAACATGCATGAACAAGCTAAAGATGTGCCTCATGAACATCATCTCCTAGTCTAAGTGAAGGTTTTATACTCTCCAAGCTCTAAAAATGGCTGCTGCCTTTTCTTTTCCAAACTTGTTACTTTCTCTCCAAGTTGAGGATATCTGGTGCTAGGATCTTGAACCTTCATACTTAAGGTTCATTTTTCAATAATATTATGTCCCTTTTCTCTCTTTCCCCCCTTTTCTACCTTGATTTTCAAGGGGTATTTATAGGTTTTCAAGCTAGGTTTTCCTTATGGATTTAATCAAAGATTGATTCTCATTCATCAAAACTTGGCACTCTGATCAAAATGAAAGAGTTTTGGGTACATTTTAAAGTTGTGAACTCTGTACCCATGTTGGTTTTATAATGGTGGTTTTGCAAAAAAACTTGGTTTTGAGATTTTGGTGGTTTTCCTAAACTAGAAGACCAAGATGCCTGTTTTTAACCTTTTGATCTTAAAAGAATTGTGGCCAACCTTTGATAAGAGCACACTAAAAAGGCTTAAAGTGTGAACATGTGAAAAGATCAGTGGTTTTGTGAAAGGAGTTTCATAGCCATTGATGACTGAGTTACCCACTTTTAAGGCTTTGTTGGACCAACTCCGACATCATCATCATTAAAGATCACTTGAAGTTGATAGAGAGGGTGCACACCTTTTGTTTGGATCCAACCTCTCTTGATTTGAAGACCTGCAACCTTATGTTCATTTATCTGAAAAAGCCAACTTGATCAACCTAGAATATAAAAATATTGTGATGGCTAATTAGGGACAAGGTGTTATTAAGTTCGTTAAACAAAATGAGATGTAAATGTTTTATGGGAGTAGCTGATCAACTCAACTTTTTTCTCCTACTCTAAATTGTTAGTTTAATATGCCCTGTAGCTAATTGGTTGGTTACACATGGTATTATTATATTCATATAAATAAATATTTATTATTAATAACCCTTTGCCCATAACTCAGATACTAAGAGCAATGATCGAGCCAATGCCAGGTGCCTCGGCCCCGACAATCCTAATAGCTCTAGCAGTACAAACAGCTTCAGTTGCCACAACAAAAGCTGATAGTTTGGTCACATTAGTGTGGATTGTAAAAAGCATGAGAGAACTTGGGTGTGAGCCTTTTTTAGGTGAACCAGAGTTCTTGAAGGAGTTGTGTATTACCAAAAGAGCCAACAAACTAAAAGGCCACAAAATAGTAAGTATGAGTGAAGTTGTATCTGCTGTTGTTCAAAAGAATATGCCTTTGAAGCAAAAAGACCCAGGTGCGTTTACTATCTTATGTGTTATTGGTAATGCTAGTTTTAAAAAGGCCTTATGCGATTTAGGTGCATCCATTAGTGTTATGCCTAAACATGTTTATGATTCTCTTAGTTTGAAGCCTTTGAATAAAACTAGTATTGTAATACAACTTGTGGATCGTAGTTTTGTTTATCCACTTGGTGTGATAGAAGATGTCCTAGTCAAGATTGATCGTTTGGTTATTCCATGTGATTTTTATATTCTTGATATGGAACGTGATTCTTATGATTCATTAAACAACACTCCTATATTGTTTGGGAGACCATTCTTGAAAGCTATCAATACAAAAATTAATTGTGGTAAGGATACTTTGTCCTTGGAAGTAGGATATGAAAAGATTGAATTTAATTTTCATGATGCAATGAGATATCCCTACAACAATGTTTATTCTATCACATGATATGACCAAGTTGATAAGTGTGTGCAACAAGTTTTTGATTATGATTGTGAGGATGGATTAAGTGTGGCTTTGAGTTATGACTATGATTTTACTGAGATAGAAAAGATGGAGAGGCACATATGTTTTCCAAAAAAATATGCAAGAATCAGCATTGACTTTGCAAGCTTTGCAAACCATTCCCCTTGGTAATGTCTTTGTTGATTTAATATTTTCACATAAAAAGTTGTTGTCATCTATTTTACAGGCCCCCAAGTTAGAATTGAAACCGTTGCCTAATAATTTGAAGTATGTATTCATTGGCGACAACAATACACTTCTCGTTATCATAGCAAAAGGTTTGACAAGTGTGTAAGAGGAAAAACTTGTGAAGTTGTTAAGCAATCACAAAACAACCATTGGGTGGACTTTAGTCGACATCAACAACATTAGTCCCTCGATGTGTATGTATCACATACTATTGGAGGACAATGCAAAACCAACGAGAGAAATGCAAAGAAGCTTGAATCCGCCTGTGATGTAGGTAGTGAAAGCTAAAATTTCAAATCGAGAAATCAAGTCCATTTTGGAGAAAACAGTGCAACTTAATCGGCGAGATTGGAGTCTATGACTTGATGATGCACTTTGGGCTTGTCAGATTGCTTACAAATCACCTATAGGAATGTCACCTTATAAGATGATTTATAGGAAAACACGCCATCTATCAGTGGAGCTCGAACACGAAGCTTTTTGGGCCATTAAACAATGTAACATGGATTATGATGCTGTTGGGATTGCAAGAAAGTTGCAAGAGTTGAAAGAGATTCGAAATGATGCTTATGAGAATACAAGGATTTACAAAGAAAATACCAAGAGTCTTCATAACTGAATGCTTACAAGAAAGGAGTTTCTTGTTGGAGACAAAGTCCTTTATCATTCGCGTTTGAAACGTTTTCCTGAAAAGTTGCACTTTCGTTGGATTGGACCCTTTGTTGTTTCTAATGTTTTTCCGCATGGGGTAGTTGAAATTACAAGTTTAGAAACAAACAAATTGCTTAAGGTCAATGAACATCACTTGAAACCTTTTTATGAAGGTTGGACGACATAACTCATCACTTCTGTGGAGTTAGCTGAACCAATCTATGAAAAATGAGCATGTCACATGTTGAGCCAATGACATAAAACAAAAGCGCTTACTGGGAGGCAACCCAACATAAAAAGAAAAAAAATCAGATTTGCTTTCTTTTTCCTTTATCTTTTATTTTTCACATTTTACTTTATTTTTGTCATTCTCTTATATTCCCTTTCTTTTATTTCAACAATGAGGACAATGTTGTGTCTAAAGTGTGGAGGTATTGAGAGAATTTTGGTTTTCTTTGCTGTGTCAAAAAAAAATCTATGTTTGATCCTTTTTGAACTCCCATTGGTTTATGAGAATATGAGTATTATGTATGAGAATTAGTTGAGATAGATGAAGATATAAATCGAATGAATAAGTGTGCATGCAAGTTTTAATGTTTAATTGGTTTAGAGATTGACTTTGAAAACATGCCATGTTAACTTTATAGTGTTATACCAATGCAAGCTTTTGAGTCGTCAACATTATATTCTTTGATTGTGCATTCTTTCAATGACATGTATCTCTATAACTTGCTTCATATCTTGTTGAGATTACATTCACATTACATATGTACATGAAAATGATAAAGGCATTAGGAATTTTAATCACTTGAGCCAAAAAGTCAACCTTAAGCATATTATCCTTAGTGAGCCTTTTTTTAGCTTGTTTATTTTTTCTTTGCTTTACCCATGTGTAAAGCTGCACTTTTTATATGTTTTCCTTTTCCCCTGGCCAAGGATTAGTAGAGCATATACTTGCTGATATCTCAAGGGTTATGATTAGAAATTATGTGAAAAGAAAAAAAGGTGAAAGAAAAAAAAAAGAGAAAGATAACAAAAAAGAAAATGAAAAAAGAGAAGAAAAAGAAAAGTGTTCCATTGTGTTCGTAGTTCTTAAAATTTTATGTTAATGGAGCTTGAAATCAAATGAAGTTAATTATTAGTTCTTAAAGATGGAAACTTTACGTGTTTTGATGAAATATCTTGTTTGAAAAGTGAATTTTTTTTAATGCTCTACTTCCTTTGATTAAGCCTTTTCTTTTCATTTCTTTTACCTCACCTTAGCCTTAGCCCCATTACAATCGAAAAGTAAGACCTTTTGATTCATGCATTGTTTGTAATATGTTAGTAATGGATATGAGATTGAAGAGCAAGCTTATGGTAGAACATATTCATTGATTGAATTTGAGAGATTTAAACACATAAGCCCTAAACACGTAAGTATTGGAGTGTACATCAATGAGAGGACCTATCACTTTGGCATAACATAGATTTCATTTAAATCCCAATGATCAATTGAGTTTCGAAGTTTACATGTAAATAAATTCATGAAAATTTGTACTCTTTATCATTCTTGATTGTATTCTTGTTTATAATGCATATATTCTTGGACATTGATGGGAGATTAGGAGATTAGTCATAGTGATTTAATTTAATTTATTTTCAATTTGATTTTATCTATCCTTTCTCGACGACGAGCAAGAGCTAAGTGTGAGGGTATTTGATGCAACCATATTATTTGATAGTTTCACCTATAATTAACTAGTGTTTTGCCTATATTTATAAATAAAATGTTTTGATATTCTTTATTTTATGTTTTGAAGGCACTTTTGGATGAAAGCTGCAAAAAAGAGTAAATTGGAGGTAATTAGCAAATTTGACCTTCAGTTGATGTTTTATGCAGAGCGTGAGCTCTAGAGGTCAAAATGAAGTAATTCTAGTGGCATTAGAAATATAACTTCCATACCTTTATGGAAATCTAAGGTAAGAAAAATAAAAAAGAAAGAGCATGGAAATCGCAGCCTTCAAAGTCAAATCTCGTAATCTGACAGTGTTGACCTTCGTCCATTTCGACCTGAATATCTTGAGCTACATAAGTCCATTTAAAACTCAATTTTATTGGATTTTTGACTCTAAGACCTATCAATGTACCAAATTGAAGCAAAAAAAATGTAACGCCTGGCGATCTCGTAAGCATTTAGAATTAATTTCCTATAATTTAGTACGTAAAAATACAAGTATTTTTTTCTTTATTTATTTTACATTGTAAAGAAATTTCTACCGAAATTTCGGCAGAGTCTCCCCTATACCAGGAGGTCCCAAGTTATCAACAACTCATCCTATACATATCTCATGTTCATTCCATCATCAACGCATATCTATATCGCATTGCGACCACAATTATTATTAATCATAATATATTGAAAATCCAGGGATTCATTTCGAACATATAATTTACAGCACAAACTAATAGTAATAAACTTGATTAATAACATTAATATTACAAGCATAAGATTCTGAAGGTCTCTAAGATTAAGATAAAGGAACACTAACATTGTTCTTGTCATATAATTATCTAAAGAAAAAACAACAACAATAATTTCATCCCAGGTTGCTAACCCCAAGTCATTCAAAAGAATTGGAAATGCTAATTCCCTAATTCATACAAAAGAACTTGACACCTAGGACACTATTCCTGACGGGAATGAGAAAGACCTGCAACATCAAAATAAGAGAATAATTATATTAAATAAATAAAATACAACCAGATAATGGAGGGTCACTACTACATGTAACTACGCATATGTGTACCCACTCGATAGGGCATAATCATAGTTGATTCGCAAAAGAAGATCCTTTACTACATCTAATGCCTATCCTTCCACAACCTACTTATGGTTTTCTTTTCGATTATTACACATTAACTTTTGTCCGATTTACCCTTTTTCTTATCCGCTCCAAATTCTGAGGCAGTCGCTGTCGACACTAATAACTCCTATTAGTGTCATTAGTCATCCTTACCCGGATAGATTAATCAATTCCTTATCAATGCTGGCACCAACTTAATCGATCGATGCCATTAAGCTATTTCCAACTCGAAATAGTCAATCAATTGCTCTCCATCACACTTGGAGATGTTCCCGAAAATGCCGATGCCAAGTTCTCTTGACACCATTAACTTCCTCCTTAGGAAGTTAATCAAGTTATTATGGGCTTGCCGTTACAAACATTATTCATCAATCAACTTCAATATTCATTATATTTCCATCAAGGTCATGCCGATGTTAACATTATATGTTAGCATCATTAGCTGCCCCTATTTGGGGTCGGCTAATCAAATCCATAGGCAGTCATTTTCTTTTTTATATACATAATATAGACCCATATCTGAACTCTAAATCCCGGAGTCTATGACCAAAATTTAGATTTCAAATCCATGTCCATTTCACCGTATCTTTCCTTTCTTTAGTCATATTCACTGGGTGGACATATTCATATAATAATATTATTTCTCCTGCTTGTAGGCAACATTCACATTGTAATAACGTTTCTTGCTCATTGGCAACGTTCACACAATAATAATATTTCTCGTACTTATTGTTAACTTTAACGTAACAATAATTATACTGTCCATAGGCAATGTTCATATAGCAATATTTCTCATGATACACAATAGTACAAAATACGCATAATGTCTATCACATACTAGCATTACAAGAATTTAAACAATTTAAAGAAGCAAGGGGCAACCCTTACCTTGAACTCCTATTGTACTTGCACGTGAGAAGTCAGGTCCCACTCTGTATGCTTCTCCTACATTCCAGTAGAACATCTTGAATTAGTACTCAAACCCCTTTCTGATTCATTCATCACATCTATTATTTCATATGCCCAATTAGTTTCAAAAACAAGTTCATGAACAAACTATTTTTATTCATCACTTTAATTCATTAAATCAACATCAATTCTTGCTAATATTAAATGTCTAACCAACTCTTTCTTCTACCTTGGGCCGAATATAGGCCTTATTTCTACAATAAATCCTTTTGTGTTTATTCAAGATAGCATTATCAATTCTCATCTATATTGGCATGATATAATATGTTCCACATATTTCAAGTCAAATAGTATTACCAAACATATTACATGTTCATCAAATTGATCAAATTTGTTTTGCTAGAAACTATTCATTAAGCACAACAACCACATGAAAGAACTTCCTTCCTTGATATGGCTACTTACTAACAATTCTTGGTCAAAACTTCCTAAACACTCACGTTAAATTTTCTTTTATTCAATACTAAGCATTGCTGAGCCTGTCAAATGCCTTAGACCATAACCCTTCCCATATTGTTTTCTTTTTATCGAACATGCTTAAGTGAATTATAATGAATTTCTTCAATTCCTTTCATTATCCACTCTAAGCAACATTACCTCACCTAAACATTTTCATATGTATATGATCATTAATAATTGTCTATCTAGAGATGTTCACATTACGTATATAATTTCATTTGTGCCTCTTGCATATATCGTTTAGATGAATGCAAGAGAACACTTTGCTATAAATTTGTAAGAGAGGGGGCTGCTAGTGGCTGTTTTGGCCGGCAGTAATGGGAGAGGTCAAGTCACCCCTTTTCTCCCAACCTCTTATACTCCCTCATAAATGAAGTTAGGTCTTGTTTGGTTTGGTTCAAATTATGTTTTTTTTTTTTGCATTTAAGGCCAGTTCTTTACATTCATTTTGGGTAAATAATCCAAAATTTGTAACGTTCATTTCGACTTCCACAATATTTTTAAATTTATTTATGGAGCTTATTCTCTCCTTTACATATTGCATTATTATTATTTCTACTATTTATTCATTTCTTTTCATATTGAGTCTCCATTACTCATCGAGGTCTTTTTTTTTCTTTTTTTTCTACGATCCTATGTTTATGCGGGGGTTTTTCTTTTTCTTTTTTTTTATCCTATGTTTATGAAGGAGTTTACAAACAATCTCATATGAGGGAGATATGATTTTTCTAAGATGACAAATGAATTCTGCCAGCAAACAGGTTTTGTGAGGAAACGAGTCCAAATTACGTCTCGAAGCATCCAAACTGACATCCAAGTTTTTATTTTAGCAATTTTGCTTCTCTAAATCAAATCTTGAAGATTTCATGTAAGGCTATTTCTCCTTTTTTAGGAAAATAGTTACTGAAGTACTTAAATGTAAACTCTTTACTTAAGGGAGGACTATTTTGTAAAATAAAGACTAGGGTTTCTTAGGGTATAAAAAGAAAGAGAGAGGGAAAAGAGAAGAAGAGAGGGGGACGACCAGAAGAGAGGAACACAAATCCTTTCTCCCATAAACCTAAATTCATGCATTCTTCTTTCTTTTTGGTTAGTTGTTCAATAAACATGTAAGGCTAAACTCTTTTTCTTGGTAGCAAGGACATAGAAACCTTCGGATTTCAAGAATTGTGAGATCTAGTTTACCTTTTCTTTTCAGTTTATATGATGAATGAATATGTTTGTTCTCTTATGCTTATTTCCTATGATTGTTTATTTTAATTGCTAGAGCAGACTCTAAGTTATTATTGTGAACAATCTATTGCTAAGTTTGCTATTAAAACCGAAATTGTGGTATATAAAATTGTGAAGCAACTGAGATTAATAATTGTGGTGGATCCAGATTAGTAATCTTAGGGAGAACATTTGATTGATCAAATCAAACATGGACTGCAGACAGTTATGTTGTCTTAATTAATCAACTCATCTAGTTCTTAAGGCTTCCATTGAATTAAATTACTAGTGCGGAGACTATGGTTGTTTGATAGTTAATATTAGTTATACATCGGATCTGTTAACTAATCAACATAAGAAAAGATAGATATTTAGAGTATAAATTGATATCTCATTTCTATGATCAGTTCTGATTTCTATAGAAGGATGTTTACTTACAACCAAGTTTTTTTTTTGATAAATTTCAGTTTTATTTAATTTTTGCTTGATTGTTTGATTCTGTCATAGTCTAGATAATCACAAACCAAACCCCCCAATTGCATAATATATAGCTTAAAAATCTAACTTAAACCTTCCTCGTGGGATCAACCCCTTGCTTGCTCTATAATATTTTGTGTGTTGTGTTTTAAGTTAGGATAATTAATTTGTGCGACCTCGACATCACAACACACCCTTTCTCTTATCTTACAAACTTCCAGATCTTTATGTTGAGCTTCTAGTACTCTGTCTTAGTGTGTTGACCTCACTCTTAACTGAGTCATTAATGACTCGTCCGGTCCCGCCTCTACTTGGGCATATATCTTTCTTAATTCTAGTAATTCATTTTTCATCTCAATCCTCCCACTGAGCATCCACTATCTTGACCTTACAACTAAGAGCATCTGCAACTACATTTGCTCTCCTTGGATGGTAATCGATTACACAATCATAATCCTTTATCAATTCAACTTAGTGTCTTTGTCGTATAATTAATTCATTCTGTGTCGTCAGATACCTCAAACTCTTATGATCCGTGAATATTTGAACCCGAGACCCATATAAATAGTGCCTCTATACTCTTAAGGTAAATACTACATTGGCTAATTCTAAATCATGCACCAGGTAATTGATCTTGTGAGGCTTTAACTGTCTTGAGGCATAAACAATTACTTTATCGTGTTGCATCAATATGCACCCTAGTCCTTTCTTCAATGCATCACTATAGACCATCAATCCTTTTGTTCCTGATGGGAGTGTTAACACTAGAGCAGTAGTGAGTCTCTTTTTCAATTCTTGAAAGCTTTCTTCGCATTTCGTAGTCCATTCCCACTTTTTCTCTTTCCAAGTCAAATAAGTCATAAGAATAGCTATGGTAGAAAATCCCTCGATAAATCTTCGATAGTAGCCTACTAACCCAAAGAAACTATGAATTTTAGAAATATTGGTAGGTCTTTCCCATTTCAATATTGCTTTAACTTTTCTAGGATCCATTAATATTCCTTCAGCTAATATAATGTGTCATAGAAAAATCAATTCCTTCAGCTAGAACTCGCACTTGCTAAGTTTGGCATATAGTTGATGCTCCCTTAAGGTCATTAATACTTGCCTCAAATGTTGTTCATGCTCCAAGTATGACTTTGAATAAACTAGGATGTCATCTATGAATACCACCACAAACTTGTCCAAGTATGGTCGAAAGACCCTATTCATCAAGACAATAAACACTGTTGGTGTATTTGTTATCCCAAATGACATTACTAAGAACTCGTAATGTCTTTAATGCGGTTTTTGCTACATTCAGTTCCTTAATCCTCAACTGATAGTATCTCAACCTCAGATCTATCTTCGAAAACACTTTAGCCCCTTTTAGCTAATCAAACAAATCATCTATCCACGAAAGTGAATATTTGTTCTTTATTTTTACCCTATTCGACTGCTTGTAATCTATACAAAGTCTAAGGATCCCATCTTTTTTCCTCACAAACAGCACAAGAGCTCCCCAAGGTGAATTACTCGGACGTATGAACCCTTTATTTAGTAATTCTTGTAGTTGAATCTTTAGTTCTACCAACTCAGCTGGAGCCATCCTATATGGTGACTGGGCTATCGGAGACGTAACAGGCAGTACATCAATAGTGACATCTTCTTCTCTCTCTAGGGAACTCCCGACAATTCATCCAGAAATACATTAGGAAATTCCCTCACTATTGGAATATTGGACACTTGAATATCTCCCTTTTGGTCTCTAAGACATAGGCAAGATAAGCCTCACATTCTTTTTTATCATTTTCCTAGTGGCCATAGCTGAGATAATACAGTTTCAGATGACATTTCTCTCCCCCCTAAACACTATCTTTCTATCATCAAGCCCTTAAAGAGTTATTGTTTTTGTGAAACAGTTCATTTGAGCCCTATTCATACTTAGCCAGTCCATTCCTAAGATAACATCAAAATCATATAATTCTAGTGGTAATAGATCTACTTTTAACTCACATCCACTTATATTAATGAGTGTGTGGCACCCGAATCAAACAATACATGAACATATAAAGAATTTAATTGTAATGTACCTGTCACTACCTCAGAAGGGGCTGGTCTCCTTCCATGTCATGTAGTATACTCTACCCTGGGTCCAGGCCCCCTGTATTCTATCACCATAGGCATGAGTTCGGCCTTTACTGCCGCTGGCCCCTGACAAAACCTGTTTGGCTGGTCTGTTCATGGTGCCAGACTGTTACTAACTTTGAGCCTGTTGCTGATTTTGGATGATTTCAATTCTGCAGGGACAATTTCTTTGGAAGTGCCCTTAACCCCCGCAATAATAACACCCTCGGCCTAAGTGTGGGCAGTTTCTCCATCTGTGCTCCCCTTGGCAGATATAAGTATATAACACCGCCCTAATGTTGTAGAACAATCCCCTAGTTGCCTTTGCCCACATTAAATACATAAAATATAAGTGATCGTTCATTGTTCTGATGCTCCTCTAGAAAAATTTCCCTTGAAGTTCGGTTATCCTCCTGTCGACCCCACTTCAGTAGTTTGAGTTGATGTACCTCCTACCTTTTTTATATTAACTGTACTGTCTTTTCCTCTCTCTTTTTTAGAAATGGGGGTCTGCTAAAGGTGTACTTTGTATCCTTCCATTTACTTAGACCATGCTGGCATTGTTGACCCTCTTTCATACAAACTTATAGGGCCTCTACTGCTTCAATAAGGTCTCTAGTTGTCTCAAACTTAAATGCAATCAAGCCTTATCTCAGCTCTTGTCGCAATTCATCCCTCAACCTTTCCACCATATGTTTCTCACTAGGGACATAATGTGAGGCAAATATGGAGAGGTCATGGAACCTCCTTTCATAATCAAGTACAGACATGTCTCCCTATCTCAGGGCCAGAAACTCTTGCTCAATTTTTTGATGACAGGAGGAGTAAAATTGATGTTCAAACTGCGCTTTAAACTCAATCCAAGTCCAGGAGACTACGGGTCTCCTCAACCTCACTGTATCCCACCAAGATCGTGCCCTATCAAAAAGCAAATGAGTGGCACAATTCACTCACAAGTCCTTTATTACATGCATCTGATCCAGGGTATCCTCAATTGTGTGAAGCCACTTACCTGCTATCTCGGCCTCTAGTTTGCCTAAAAAGGGCTCACACCCAAGTTCTCTCATGATTTTTACAATCTGCACTAATGTGACCATTAGAGCTGCTTGTACTGCTGGAGCTATTGAGATTGTTGGGGCCAAGGCACTAGGCATTGCCTTAATCATTGCTCTCACTATCTAAATTAAGAACAAAGGGTCAGCATGTAGTGTAGGGACCACTGCAGATGTTGATGCTATGGCTGGGGGTACAACTCTCTGTCTCTGCTAGTCTGAACCATCAAATTGTAACCCCTCAGTCTGTCTCAATTCAGTGTCACGATGAAGTCTAATCGACTCTCCCAATCTCAACTGTTGAGGCTCTAGTGGCACATGAGAAGCAATATCCTCTAATAGATCCTCTCATTGCCTCTCCACAAACCCTTCTCTTTCCACTGCACCCTTCCTCATGCGAACCATCCTGATACAAGTCAAAAATTTATTAACTCTTTTTTTTCCACTTCTAAACCCAGGTTAGGGCTCTGATATATATATATATATATATATATATATATCAATGGTTAGATACAATAATGGCAATGACGAGCCGAATAGTAGTCCGTTTAACAGCAGGATTGAAGGTTTTTGAGTAGTCGATACCTTCATGTTGAGTGAATCCTCACACAACCAAGCACGCCATCAACTCGACATTTGATTATGTAAACCCAACGGCTGCTAACAACATTCATGAAAGGTTCAAACAGAACCAAGAACCAGTGCTATTGGCATGTAACGCTGCAATTTCAAATCTCATAGTAGATTGCCAGCACAAAAACCGATTAGCATCTTTGAAATTTAAAGGTTTGTGATCAGAGGAACATGTTACTCGTGAGTGTGGCTGCAGCGGAGAGGCAAAAACAGAGCTCAGGTTGGCAGACCTATGTTATCGGGACGTAGCACCATATGGTGTTGGCAAGAAACCACAAACGCAGTAAACCTGACTCGTATGGGCTGCTATAGGAGTAAGTAGCTGGAGAGATCAACACACAAATCTAAAGCTGGTGGAGACTGAGTAGGACACTATAAGGAAGATGAGGGACCAAACGGTTAACCAGATGGCTCAGCAGAGGGCTTAATAAAGGGCACAACAAACCCAGTGGTTGTGATGTCCGGAGCTACAGATACTGAACCTGCAAAATGATCATTAAACATAGTTGCAACCGGTGGTAAGGGGAACCTACAAAATGGTGTTTTTATTGTTGGGTAGTGTGATGGGAAGTGTGTTAAGGCAGAAAGATGGGAGGGAGAGGCTGGTTATGGGTCAGAGATAGGTATGGAATGGAAAAGGCTGTTCATGAAAACAGACATGACAGGAGATGTAGACACAGAAGACAAGTCGAGACAGCGATAGCCTAGATGACATGAGCTATATCCTAGAAAAACACATGGAGTAGAATAAAAATCTAACTTATGAGCATTATATGGTCGAAGAAAAGGGAAACAAAGACATCTGAAAATGCGCAAGAAACTATAATTAGATGTTTGATGAAACAGACATTCAAAAGAAGATTTGTTTTGTAAGACCGATGTTGGCATACAATTAATAAGATAAACTAATGTTTTAAATGCATAATTCCAAAATTTTAGATGTGCTTTACAATGCCCAAGTAATGTGAGACCAATTTCAACGATATGATAGCGATGACGCTCAATAATACCATTTTGTTCATACGTGTGTGGTCATATTATGCAAAATGATGTGAAATGATGAATACCAACAGTTTTGAATAAGGAATTTAATTTATGATATTTACTACCCAGTCAGTTTGAACCGATTTTATTTTGCAAGAGAATTGTCGTTCCACCAAGACTTGAAATTGGTGAAACACAATAGATTTTGCACCATGAGGATAAAACCAAATAAGTTTTGTGTGCGCATCCACAAAAATCACAAAATATCAAAAACCATCAGAAGATAAAATAGGGGTAGAGCCCCAAACATTATTAAAAATTAATTTAAATGAAGCAGATGTTTTGTGACCTGTATGTCCTAATAACAAACGCGATGATTTTTCTAATGGACATGCTGGACAGTGAAAATTTAAAGGACATGACGTATAAATGACCTTTTTATTTGACGCTAAGAGACTCAGAACCCAAGAGCTTAGGTGACCAAGTCGACGATACCAAACATTAACATAAGTGGATAAGCTAGTAGACAGCTTGAGGCAGAAACATGGTAAAAGACTCTGAAAGGACATAGAGGCCATCTTTGCTGTGACCGAAAAGTAGAACTGTCTTGGTTATGAAATCTTTAAAATGGAAAACAAATAAGAGTCATTTTTAATTTGCAGTACATACAATATATTAGACAAAGTAAAGACTTGTTTAAGGGTATGTAAGATATTATAGGTTGTATTAGATATGACAAGTCCCTTACCATCACCAACATGGAATTGATCATTACCAAGATATGTTTTTGCATGTGTCATACTGGTAATATTTGGAGTAACATGCTGATTTGCGCCGATGTCAAGAAACCAAGTGACAGAATTTGCTACTGCTGAAGCGTCACTGAAGAAGAGATTAGCCGATGCTTGATTCCTATGGTGCACAAGTTATGAGCACTGCAATGCGGAATGTCCAAATATGATGTAAAGCTGACACTTCAGCTGACACCCCTACTAACCAGCATTGGATCTATTTCTTTGCCAGTTTGGAAGGTGTTGCTGCCAGTTTCCACGGTGTTATTGCTAGTTAAGCTCGTTGTTTCCTCCTCTGAAATTGTTGCCACCATACTGGGTAGAGGAGAGGTGCATGTTACACCAACCATTACTTCTTCCTCTACCCAACTAGAAGGAAGAACTATTGCCATTAAATCCTAAAAATGCCAATTGGGCAGCAAAGGTAGAAGGATGCTATGTTGGCGTTAGCAGCGGTGCAGCCATGAGATTGTATTGAAATGAACTTCAATGTCAAAATTCATGAGTGGATAGATGGCTATGGAGCTCAGAATACAACAGAGGGTCAACTTTTGTTGACAAACTTGTAATAAGATCAGGAAAGTCACTGCAGAGACCCTAAGAGACATATAAATTGAAGTCTGTAAGGGATATGGGGCGACCTGTGACATCGAGTTCATCAAAGAACCCCTTAGCTTTCTATAGATAGGTAATGACAGAATCATCACCATGGAAAAGTTCCTGAAGACAACCATGTAATTACATGATTCGAGAGTTTGACAGAGATGCAAGAACATGTTTTAGTGTGCTCCATACACTTACAGATGTTGGGCAATCAACCACAAGATGGAGCACGTCTATGGATAGAGAAGAGAGGAGGGAGTTGAGAATGAGTTGATCTTATTGTTTCCATGCCAAAAAGGCTTGGGAAAAACCAAAACTGTTGGTTGTTGTAGTGGTAGAAACATCATTATGCGAATAAGGACATACCATCAAGCCATAGAAAAAGGAGAAGACACCTTAACCAATCAGATATGGCTTCATCTGCATGTGTCAAAACAGATAATTGGTGTTGGTAAGCTTAAGGTAGATGACTTGTTGTGTGTTCGAAAGTGGGATGGTGACTGTTTTTGCGGAAAAAGCTGTTGCAGCAGTCATAGATGCATTGTTTGCAAAGACCAGCACATCTAAGGAAGAAGTAGGAGAGGAAAAGTTGTCATTGTTCTTAGTTGTGGCAACAGTAGAAGGATCTATAAGGGAGGCTAGATAAATTGGAAAATTATTGATGGAGAAATAAACGGCACCAGAGTCTAACAGGATTGTTCTATTTTCTTGCAAGAGTGTAGTAGCCTTGAATATTGCAGTGAGAGATGGCTTACTAGCTGAGAAAGATGCTACATGAGGAAGAAAATATCACAGGGAAGAAGAGACTGTTGAGGACGCAACAATGCAGTGTCAAAAAATTGCACCAAAAACCTGCAGAAGAGGGAGGCATCAATTAAGAAAAAAAACAAAAAAGAATTTGTTCTGCGGAAGAGGCAGCCTTGAATCTGTTCTAGATGTTTCAAGCTCTAATACCATGTTGAAACAAGGTTTACAATTAATTTAGGAGGCTTACACAATGCAGTAACCATCTCTTATATTTATATGATTAGAGCAGCATACAATAGTTACTGTGTAGCGCACTGCGTAGTATAATACTATACAAGGAAAATACAATATTTTTCTAAATTACAATACATTCCATAATAGTGAGAACCATAACCTATGCCATCTTTCAGGTTTCTAACTCTCATAATCTGTGTCAAGTTCGAGAAAATTAACTGTCTCAATTATAACTAGGAATTGATCGAAACAATTCCATCTTGCAGGTTGTGGTTGTTGCCTTAAGTACAATCATAGTAGATAAAATTGGAAGAAAGCCTCTTTTACTGTTTAAGTTTTCACTTTAAGCTATAAAACATTCCTCAGACCAGTCACCCCTTCACATTTTGAAGTTATGTTCTCTTGGGATTCGTGGTTTCTGCTTCAGGATTAGCCCTTCTATTTGAAGGTTATAGTGGAACTATAACTATTCATGGTACTGTCCTTTTTTCCCCTCAAAATATTAATATTAATATTAATATTAATATTAATATAGAGATAACTTGTGTGTGTGAAAAAGGTTAATGAATTAGCACTCAAGTCAGATCCCTTTCTCACTGTAACTGGCATATTGGTAAGCCTACAGGTAGCTTTCTCAAACTATATCAATGTCAAAAAAAACAATGAAAGAAAGAAAATCCCATTACCTTGTTATCTCTGATAATTACTCTTTGAGTTTAGCTACATATAGGATCATTTGCAGCAGGAGTTGGTCCAGTTCCTTTGGTTTTGATGTCAGAGGTAATCAGATTCTTCGTCTAAGATAATAACCCCATCTCTATATTGGATACCCCAAATACATTAACTTTTTGTTGTAGATATTTCTTATAATATTAAAGGAGTTGCTAGAAGCATGGCAACACTAGTGAACTGGTTTGGTGCATGGACAATTTCCTTCACCTTCAATTTCCTATTGTTCTAGAGCTCCTATGGTAAATACATCTACAGTTTTTTTTTTTCAAAAGTAATTTGACATTAACAAAATAGAGCAAGCAAAGCTGGAAACCAAGTAGAAAAGAGGGAAAACCAGAAAGTAAGAGCTATGTTTTCTTGGGATAAGTAAAAAAGAAAAAGAAAAAAGATGTGCGAACCAAAATCTGAGTTATTCAAGTGTTGTTTTCTGATACCTTTAAAGTCTTTATGCTGCAATCAATGCAATGACCATAGAGTTTGTGGCATTTCTTGCGCGAGAAACAAGAGGGAGAACCCTAGAACAAATTCTAGTAGACATTAACACTTGGTGACGTTTAGTATGAGGTTAAAAAAATAGGAATAATTATTGCAAAAGTAACAATTATAAAAATAATATATGTGGATGTAAATATTAGTTTTCATATATGTTTGGTGTATTTATAAATTGAATGTTGAAAGAGAAAGAAAGTAATTAAATTATTAGTAATGGTTAGTGAGAAACAATTATAAATTAATTTGATGTATAGTTTGAAATGAAAAAAAAAAGATATTATTGATTGGAAGGGTAAATTTTAATATAAAAAAATCCAACCGAACGGTTGTTAAATGTCACAAGGAAACTCTCTCCATGAGACATTGATGTCCAAACTCTTTTAAAAAAAAATTCTAAGTTATATTGTTAATTTTTTTAGCGAAAAACAATGGGCAGAGAACTCTTGACAAATTCAGTAAACCTGGTTCACCAGGTTAATCCTAAAACTTCTCAATCTGATTACTTATTTAACTCGAATTTAAAATTAAATCATACAGAGTTGTCAAAATATAAATTAGTTGATTTTACAAATTTAAAGACAACTCAATTAACTAATAAGAGCATTGATCAATTTAAAAAGACCAAGATAATATTTTTTTTTGTTTTAATATTGAATAGTGATATATTGGGTCATACTTTGTCAATTTATATTAACTTTGAAATTCAAAATTTGGGTCCTAGACACAACCGGAATGCACTAATGTCTCTTTTTTTTTTCTTTTCCCTTATTCTTTCACTAGTTGGGCATTTTTTGGACTTGGATTGAATGAAATTTAGTATTAAATTGAAGTATTATTAGAAAATAAAGGGCTAAATTAAAACAAGTGAGCTTGGACTCCAGTGAAATGAGATTTAGGACTTCATTGAAGAGTTATTATATAATAATAAAATAAAATTGAATAAAGAGGATAAAAAAGGTTTAGCGCTTGCAATGCATGCGTCAAAGTACAAGGAGAGTCACCACATTGAGATGGCGTGTGCACCTTTCTTTAGCCTCTAAAGGCAATTTTCCTTGGTATCAGTGGAATCACTGCAATAGAGACAAACCCAATGACATTTTCTCTGACTATGTGAAAATGCCACAACGAGCAAATGAAAAAAAAAATCAAGGTCAATTGCAAAATAAATCAACATGGAAGAATTAAATAAATAAATAAAAAAGTAGCATGGCAAAAAATAAAAAAAAGAGCAAATGCACTATTGCGATGTCGCGGTCGCACAAATTAATTACCCTAGCTTCAAACACAACACACAAGATAGTATAGAGCAAGTAAGGGGTCGATCCCACGAGGAAGTTCAAGTTAGATTTTTATGCTAGATGATATGCAATTTGGGGGGGTTTGGACGTTATCTAGGCTAAAGCAAAAGAAAACAGAAAACTATCAAACGAAATTTAATTAAATCAGAAAATTATCAAGAGAACAAACCTTGGTCACAAGCACACATCCACTTACAGAAATCAGAACCGATCATGGAAACGAAACATCAATTTATATTCTGAATATTTATCTCTTCTTAACATTGGTTAGTTAACGGATCCGCCGTATAACTAACCCTAACCATTAAACAACTACAGTGTCCGCACTAGTAATTTAATTTAATGGCAGCCTTAAGAACTAAATAAGTTGATTAATCAAGAAAACATAATTGTCCGCAGTCTATGTTTGATTTGATTGAATGTTCTCCCTAAGATTAATAACGTAGATCCGCCACAATTATTAAACTCAGTTGCTTCACAAGTTCATATACCACAACTCCAGTTTTGATATCAAACTTAGCAATAGATTGTCTACAATAATAACTTAGAGTCCGCTCTAGCAATTAAAATAAACAATCATAGGAAAAATAAGCATAGGAGAACAAACATATTCATCATATAAACTGAA
>Ga0325410_1001898_pt1 | contig 23332 bp, 18 predicted proteins | sample PopdelMetagenome_16_FD_206182 | JGI IMG/M metagenome (GOLD analysis project Ga0325410, IMG submission 206182) | Populus deltoides microbial communities from Bellville, Georgia, United States - Xylem-PdIQD-R3 | ecosystem: Host-associated > Plants > Phyllosphere > Stem > Wood/Secondary xylem...
GAATAGTTTCAGAGAGCTAGGAAGTTAGCTCACAAAGAGGCCAACAAATGATAAATATCATTTAACTTTCAAACAGGAATGTTCCTGGAAAGTGACTCAATCATCCCACAGGAATTCCAGCTCCTAAAAAAAAAGGAATTATATTCACATGTTTTTCCATATTAGAATTATAACAATGGAAATTATTTCATACATATTAGGACTTCCTAATTAACAGATTTCATCTGCAAATTCTGTGATTTACAAGTTGAGAGAGTTTAGTAGACCATCGAGAAGGTGGTGGCCTCTATTGTAGTAAGCACTCCTAAAAAGACCTTGAATTGAACATAGAAAAAGCTAGTCCTCCAAGTAGTATTTATCGTGTCCAAAAGATTCAGATGAACGGGTGAGTGAGATTGCTTGTGCTGAGGAGCAAAATGTGTTTCTTGAATCAATCCGTCCAAAGACTGGAAAAACCTGGTCATGTAGTATACGGTGCATGCTAGCTATGTGCGAAGCGGTAATTGACTTTGATCTCTCGAACAAGCGTTGCCAAATGGTCAAGACACGCATACATACCTAGGACACTATGATCTTTTAGGCAACTCGGAGGCAGCATCCTTAAGCTTGTATTTGGTTCCTTTGAAAAAAAAAAAAGGGTTTTGTTTGATTCAACGTTAAGAATCGCAAGCCAAGTGTAAAAGATGTAAAGAAATGAGAGAATGAAGTGTCAAGAATTAATATTTTGTTAGCGTGTAAATAATTATATATAATTTTAAATCCAATAAGTTTTTAATTCAATATAGATGAAAAATATTAAATAATGTATAATGATGAGATATAATATTGGTGTAAGAAAATTTCAAGAAAGTGACGGAGAAATTTTAAAAGAAAAATAAATACTATTTTCTAAAAATTGAAGTAAAGTTTCTTCAAATGTTATCCATACAGTTTTAATAAACTACTTGAGCCTCTTCTTGAAGGCATTGCAGGAATGAATGCTATGCCCCGCAACATTAGCATGGTACTGTAGCAAATTGTCAACATTTGTAAATTGTCAACATTTTTTCTCAACCACCATCAACCACCCTCTCCTTTCAACCACAATAGTCTTGTAGTACTTGATTGACATTTATTAGGCTGCACATGGGTTGCTGCTAAGATTCTTCTCTCTTGTATAAATGAAGACAGAGACGAGAGAGTGCAGAAGGTAGTATATAGAGAGTGCAGTGAGAGGGCAAGTGTGCAGAAGAAAATAGTGCAACTGTGAGAGTGAAAGAGTGCAGATTTGAGAGAAACACCGAGTGTAAGAGTGAAACACTGGGTTTTGTGGGATTGTACTAGGTTGAGTTGAGTGTTTGTAGCATTCCTCCAATAATATACAATCTGCTGCCTTCGTGGACGTATTCGGTTTTGAGGAACCACGTAAATCTGCTTGTTTGTGTTTTTATTTGTGTTTGCTTTCGGTCCAGTATGCACAACAGGTACTCGCAGGTGAGGTCGGGTTTGTACCAGTTGGGGTAAGGTGGCTACAGATGTACGAGTGGTTCTGGAGCTACAAGTTCGAAACTTGGTAGCTTTTGTTATATTGAAATGGGGCTAGCTGTTCTTGGACCATTTGATAATTCTTTTTTTGAAAATTTTCAATTTGGCTTGAAAGTTTAGGGGCTCAGGTTTTTTGGTGGGAAATGGAGAGTTGAGATTGATATTGGCAATCTGGGATGGGATGTGGTAGTTTTGGAATTGATTTTTCCTACCCCTGCAGCCATCTTCAACATGGTCAACCTCTCTCCTTTTTCCTTTGAAGCCTCTTTTCTCGGTGGGTACAGAAATTCTATCACTCTTGACTCCTTTCTCTATGCGCTTAGCTACTGCCACAACATTAGTAAATTGTTGTGCTGAACTACCCATCACATGCTCATAGTACGACGGCTTGAGTGTGTTGACAAATAAAGTTACCATTTTATTTGTCCAAGAATGAGGGATGCACTTGTACAGCTAAATCTTTCCATCTTTGGGCATACTCCCTTATACCTTCTTTGTCTCCTTTTTCTAGATTGGACAAGCTGGTTTTGTCAGGAGCAATGTTCATGTTGTACTTGTACTGCCTAACAAAAGCTTTTACCACGTCTTTCCATCTTCGGATCCTTGTATTGTCCAGCCTCATGTACCAGCTCAATACTGTGCCGCTTAAACTATCTTGGAAAAAGTGCATAAGTAGTTTCTTATCGTGTACTTCTTCTGTCATTTTGTTGCAGTAAGACTTGAGGTGGGTGATAGGGCATTGTGTTCTAATGTATTTGAAGAATTCAGGAACACGAAACCTTTTCGGTACAACCACATTTAGGACCAGACATATTCCTGCTGCCTGTACTGGGTCATATAAGTCTACCCCTTTAATGGCTATGATTCTGGCTTCTAGTGCTGCCATCTTATCTTGATCAATGTCATCAGATGACTTTTTCTTGTGGGATTCATTGGCAAACACTTTTACAACTACAGGGTCTAGTGTCAGTGCTTCTGACCGCACAGATGCTGGATTGTGTGGGGACTCTTGACCATGCCCATTCTTTCTTCATGCTGAGCTGTTATCGGGGTCTGAACAAAGTTGATGGGTTGGTTGGAAGGACCTTCACCATATGCATTTCTAAGTGTTTGCTTAAGTAAGATGGTGAGACGAGCCACTTTTAGCTTCAAAGACTCCAACTCTTCTTGAAAATGAGCATTACGGTGAGCACACTCTTCATCTTTCATGTTTTTTGCTCGAAGTCGGGTGGTGAAGACTCTTTGGGGACCTATGTTTCAACATGATACATGTATGTATGTATGTATGTTATTTACAATGAATGGATGTATATGCATGGATGAAAAATGAATTATTAGGGAGTTCATACCATAAGGGAAGGTTCTAGGCCACTACATGAGGGTAAGCTTTTTACCTGGTCTCAAAAGGTTTATGAATTGCCCAGTGACTCCTTTACATGAAGGCAATATAAGGGTTTACAAGGAATGGTTGGGGCACAGTGTGATCATCATTATCGAGTAAATACTCAGCTCATAGTTGGATGTTTCATGAATCTGAACTCTGACTGAAAGTCATGAAGCAGACCGCTACTCCCTATCTAACCTAAAATTGAGTTTATTCATAAAATTTAAAATGCATGAGGGCATTAATCCACATTTGACATACTTATGCAAGAACAAGAAGTAAAAAAGCAGTAAAATACAAGCTAAAATTAAGATCGACCAACACAAATAGGCAAACAATCGAACATGCAAAGGCTAGTCCAACCAGACAAGGTTGTCCCTAGCGGAGTCGCCATCCTATCGTCGGGTGACATTGAATGACTGAGCTCGCAAAAAAAATAAATATGCCTTCATGAAAGGTGTGTTGTTGGGAAGAAAAAGGTTTTGGGTTTAATTATGATGAGGGTTCAGAAGTTGCTACCTAGTATTATGATTACTAGGAACTTATGGTCTCTGAGAGTCTGGGTAAATGACTGGTTGTGCAAGCCTAAACTTAAATCTTAAACCTTGATTCAAAGGGCGAGCCTTGTTGTGGCTGACCCGTTATTTGTCTTCTGAAAATAATATGTCTTTTGAAAATAATAGGACCGTTTGTTTATGAAAAAAAAAGAAATTCAGAAAAAAAAACATTTTTACTAATCTTTAAATATGTATATGAAAACAAAAACATTTGGGAAGAAAGCCATGTGTTTTTTTTTAAATCATTCATCTTGACATATTTAAACATATGTTGCATTTTAAAATTAAAATTTTAACTAAATTTAATAACCACAAGACTGTCCTTAGTGTTATTTTTTTTTCATAAAATAACTAGAGTAGAATAATAATTATTGATGCAATATTTGAGTCCGACACAATCACTAAACTCACAACTTTTTTCTAAGATTTATTTTTCTCTTGTAACGTAGTTAAACATTGTTAATTACTTTTTATAAATGCATATATTAAAGAATAATATAAAATTATATATTGAGATCTCACCTAATAGTTTAAATTATAAGGTTAAGATGATTTTTTGATAAGGTATCAAAGCTTTGATGACCAAGCAGTCACGAGTTCGAATCTCATCATCCCTATTTATTTGATAAAAATTAAGCATAAGATAGTGTGAGCCTGTGCAAGTTTCAAACTCAAATAACTTTAACTTGATATGGTGTGTTAAAGAATAATATAAAATCATATCTTGGAACCTCATCTAACAAGTTAAGTTATTGGGTTGAGATGGTTATTTAACAACATATTTATCTCTTCATAAAGAAGATTTAGTATGTGCATCTCTATTGAAAACAGTTAAAGAACTTGAGATTGAGAAGAACGCAAGAGGTAAAATGAAGCAAGCATGTGATGAACTAGCAAGTATGAATGTATAAAATGAAATGCCCTCTTATGTATTTAAAAACACAGACTTGGAGAAATTTTGCACCAAACCATCCCAGTATTTATTAAAGAACAAGAATATTTCAACACCATGACATTTGTTTAACACTTTCGGTTTATTTAGGGAATGAAACCCTATAATCGCCATATATATCCCGGTTGCAGTCTTAAAACTGTGGACTAATTAGAGGCTTTGGATTGTTCAGTAATTGAGCTGGGAAAGGCAGGCGGTGGCTGACGATTGGCACGGCCAACAAAGTTCATTTCATTCAACTTGCTGGTGCCACTTCCTCCTGGGATGTGCGTGCCAGGGGAACCCTTAGATGGCGGCACTGGGCCTTGTTGAAGGGACTCGATAAGTGGAAAATGTTTTTTCAACAATTGCTCTCCATGCAATGGCCTCATGGCTGCACCACATTGTAGTGTGCTTAAAGTGAACAAAATGGTGAACAATGTGAAAGAAATTGCGAGACGACTCTTTCCGTTGAAGGCCATTTCTTTTTTTTTTTTTTGTTGAAATGAAACTCTGTCGCAGATAATGCGTATGAAAGTTAAAGAACAAAAGGGGGCTGGAAGAGAATGGGTTGGAGCAGGGGAATTATGTTCATATATATAGACACCCAACATTTCCATGTCTTACGTACGAGGCAGGAGTTTTGCTCGCTCAATCACCTGTTAATTGGTCAATTGACTTGTGCGGAAAATGAATGGATTCTTACAAATGACTTGGCATGGTTGAAGTTTGAAATATAACATGGTACGGAGACTGGAATAATATGTTGTATACATGTCCAATTCATATGAGGTTTTGAATGAATAAAACAAGTTATCGACAATTTCCGTAGGCTATGAAAGGAATAAAGAAAAGAGTAAACAATTAACTATTTTCAATTCTTTGAATTATATTAGGATTAGACTTTGATTTAGAAAATTGGTAATAGAAAAACCAACTAGCAGAGTTCTCTTTGAGTTAGATTGCTTGTGCTGAGGAGCAAAATGTGTTGAATCAATGCGTCCAAAGACTGGAAAAACCTGGTCATGTACTATCCGGTGCATGCTAGCTGTGCGAAACGGTAAATGACTTTGATCTCTCGAACAAGCGTTGCCAAATGGTCAAGACACGCATACGTATTTTTAGGCAACTCGGAGGCAGCATTCTTCAGTTGTATTTGGTTCCTATGGAAAAAAAAGGTCATTTTTTATTCAACGTTAAGAATCGAAAGCTAAGCGTAAAAGATTGGTTTTAAATTTTATTAGCGGCTTAATTGATGAAAAATTAAGTTTAGAAGCTTAATTTGAACTTAATTGAGAAGATTTGAATTTTAGGAGATCAAATTTAATTTTTACCAAGTCAATTGGTTCAAAATAAGGACAAAATCACCAGAAAATTAAAGTTTGAGGGTTAATTAAAGGTTAAATAGAAGAAATTCATAGTCAATGATCTTTTTTTAAAAGGCCACGAACTATGGAGACAAAATTGGATGAAATCAAGGGTGAATTTGAAAACAATTAAAAGTTTAATTGTCAATTGAGAGTCAAGTTGCGTAAATCCAAGATCAAGGACCAAGACAAAAAACACGTTGAAATCCAGGGCTGAAATTGAAGTTCGTCAGGGGAAAAATTGAACAAAATTGAAAGTTTAAAACCAATCAAGTGGTGTAATCAAGAGAAATCATAAATTGATGGACTAAAATAAACTTTACCAAAACGACACTGTTTTGGTTATTGTTCATCTTCTTCTTCTTCAGATTTTCGCCTGAAAAGACTGCTTAGGGGGCTACCTTCCCAATGCATTTAATGCTTCATCTTTCCACCCACTTTGACAAAACTGGCTCGTAAACAATGGTTTGACATTTGACCACACCCCGGTGCGGTTCATTCTGGCCGATTGACGACACAATTGTTGTGGCACCGCCACAAAGTGACCAACTCGACCAGCCTTTCTATAGTAACTCTGTCAGGTCATGGTGACTAATTTGAGCCAACGTTTAGAATCCTTTTGGATCGAATCAAGGGCCAATATTTGACTTCATTAAAGATAAAATTTCCCTCTTCCACCTTCTATAAATAGGGATGGATCTCATGGCCTTAGAGAGAAGAAAATCAGGGCTCAATTTAGAAGATTGGAATTTTAGAAGTCCAAACTTAATTTTTACCAAGTCAATTAGTTTAAATCAGGGGTGAAATCATGAGAAAATTAAAGTTTTGGGATCAATTAAGGGCTTAATTGAAGAAATTCACAGCTAAGACCTTTATGTAAAAGACGCCGAACTATAGGGATTGCCAATTGGGATCTCAAGTTGACCGAACCATACACAGATTTTAGTTCTGGTTAAAGGATTCGCCAAATGAGATTTGTAATTGATTGAGCTACAAACACAGATTTTGTTTCGGGTTAAAATGATTTGCCAAATTGGAATTTCAGGTTAGCCAAACCAAAGACAGAGATTTAAGAGATCTCAGAATAACCAAGCTATACATAGTTTTGATTGTGGTTCTGGTTGAAAGGGATTACTGCAAAGATCAGAGTTTTAGATCAATTGAACTAAAAGTTTTGAGAAGATCAGTCTTGGAAGAACAATTTATTTGTCTTTACAAATTTACCATGCAAAGCATTTAACCAATCTTTGCTATGTAAGTATTGTAGAAAGGAGGCATCTGTTGTTACCTATTTTTGGGGATCGCTACACCAAAATTAAAGACAAAAACAAAAAATAAAAAATTATCAGAAGAAAAACCAAAAAATATATATCAGTAAGAAAACAACACCAGGGTGCCCAGAAAGTGGCTAAAATTAGTTGCGGAGGTTCAAAACTACAAAAGTTAAAATTTTATAATATATTTTCTATTGATGAAAGCTCTGGTGGCAAAAAAAATTCAATATAAAAAAGAGAAATTTGAAATTGAATGTTTAAGCACCCAATTAGATTTTGTTAAAAGCTTAATTGAATTTACAAAGGTTTTAATTGGAAGAAAAATTGATTTTTAAGTCAATTTGAGCTTTAAATGGTCAAAAAAGAAAATGACCAAGGAGTTGCAAGATTTCAAAAGCAAATTGTTTTAAACTCACATCGAAATAATTTTTTGTTGTCAAAATGCAAGATCAAGATTTCAATATTCATTTTAGACCCATATTCCTTTACTAAACTGAAAAGGAGAGAAATGAGAGAATGCCTCTTAAAACCATTATTTGTCTAAGACGCTGACAGAGCACACTTAGGGGCAATAACCAATACAAGGGGTAGCATTGTGTTTAGAAGGAAAAATTCTAGAAAAGAAGATGGAAATTTCTTTCAACCAGATAAGGGGGCATTTTGATTTACAAAAGACAGCTTGATCCTTTCAGTAAGTGACACTGAATGTTTTTAGCAGTGAAACGAGGAGTAGTGAGTGATCTTCTCAAATTATTTGACGAGACAGAAAATATTTAGCAAGTAAGTGGGTTACGATGGGCACCACAAAGGCTGAGTTATGTAAACAAATCTGGAAATAGACTTACATGGGCCAACTTAAGTGGGCTAGAAGCCAAGCGACAAAGAGGACCCAATTAAAGGTAGCAAGTCCTCATCAATCAAACGACAAGAAGATTAAGAAGAAATGGGGGCCTATATTTCAAATCAGGTAAAGATGCATGCATATCATCTAAACTTTGAGACATTGGATAATGAGTGTTGCAAATTTCATAAGAGAAAACTTTGGAGGAATCCATCAAGTGGAAGGCCAACTTAAAATGGCCAAAGATCAAAATTGTTGTTGAAAATTTTTCATTTTTGAGAATTTTTCAACATGGGTAGGCCACCTATGAGAATTACACTACCTGAAAAATCTCTGTGTTTTTCCACCTCCTTCGAATGCGCCTTCGAGCCTTCGATCATCTTTTTTAAGGCGCCTTCAAGCCCTCATTTTCTTTCAAGTGCGCCTTCGAGCCGTTGACCATCCAAGGTAGTGTGTTTCCAAACCCTATCTCCTTTTTTCGAGAGCATCTTCAAGCCCTTATTTTCTTTTCAAGCGCGCCTTTGAGCCCTCGCTTATTTTCGAGTGCGCCTTCGAGCCCTCGACCATTCTTTAGAGTGCGCCTTTGAGCTCTCACCTCCTTCGAGTGCGCCTTCAAGCCCTCGACCATCCTTTCAAGTGCGCCTTCGAGCCTTTATTTTCCTTTCTCTTTCTACTGGGCAGGTAACCCATTACAATGTGACCATCCTGAAAAATCCTCATATTTTTTCCTTGGGCAGGTAACTCATTACAATGTGACTATCCTGAAAAATCCTCGTATTTTTCCCATTGGTCCGGTAACCCATTACAATGTGACCAGTTTTGAAAAATCCTCGTACTTTTCTCCTGGGCAGGTAACCCATTACAATGTGACCAGTTTTGAAAAATCCTCGTATTTTTCCACTGGGCAGGTAACCCATTACAATGTGACCACGCCGGTAACCCATTACAATGTGATCATTTTTGAAAAACATCCTTGTATTTTTTCTCCTGGGTAGATAACCCATTATAATGTGACCATTTTTGAAAAATCTTTGTATTTTTACACTGGGCTAGTAACCCATTACAATATGACCAATCTGAGAAATCCTCGTATTTTTCAAATATCGGGCAGGTCGCCTGGAACAATTAAACCACTAGCAAAATTCTTCGCATTCTTTTATCATCGGGCAGATTGCCTAAAACAATTTAATCCATTAAAAAAAAACAAAACAAAAAAACAAAAAAATGGATCGTCTTCCAAATGACTTGTTTCTTGATTCCTACTTCTCTCTGTAAAAGTCATATGTCAATCTACTGTTTTCAAAGTTTTCAAAAAAAAAAACAAAAGTTCTTTCTGTATCTACTTTTCTTTATAAATTTACAACACAAAGCTAAAAGAAAATGAAAATTTTCAATATCTTTGCATAGTAAATATCATAAAGAGGGGGCAACTGTCATAACCCAATTTTTGACCTTTATATTTTATTTACTGAAAAAATGGAAAAACAAAATGATGAAAAACAAGTAAAAATAAAATAAATGAAGAATGAATTAAAATTTGGGTTAAGGGTATCATGATTGGAAGTTTTTGGGATTAATTAAACTTTGGAATTAATTTAATTAATCAAATCAAAGGTTTAATTGGAGAATTGATAAGTTTTGAGACTTAATTGAGCTTGGAATTAATTTAATTAATCAAATCAAGGGTTTAATTGGAGAATTAATAAGTTTTGAGATTTAATTGAGTTTGGAATTAATTGAATTAATGAAATCAGGGACTTAATTGAAGAATTACCAAAGTTTGGTGATAATTGGGGTCCAAATTGCAAAAATTAAAATCCAAGGACTAGCTTGAAAATGACACGGAAATGCAAGGATCCAATTGCATTTTAACCAGGGGTTTGATTGCAAAATTATAAGAATTACAAGGACCAAATTCGTAGCCTTTAGAACTAGGAAACGGGGTCGTTTTGCAACGATTGTTCACCGTCTCTTTACTCTTCAACGGCTCTGCCATCAAAGGCAGAGATGTTTCGTCTGTTGGCAGCCAATGCGGACATTTTCTTCATTGAAGGCGTCGGTTACGGAGCATTTAAGAGGCCAGCCGTTACCACCACCGAGGCTGCCGCTGGCTCTATAAAGGCCGAGCAAAGGCGACCTTGCGAGAGGGAACGGAGCAAAACACCGAGGAAGACAGAGGAACAGAACGAGGGAAGATTTTGGTCCATCAACCAGCAGCACCTCGTGCTTTTACCACCATTGTCTTCGTCTTGAATGGAGAAGACACGAAAAAACCAGGGGAGCAACACAAAAAAGCCAGGGGACTGGAGGAAGGAAACAAAGAGGTGGAGGGATCGAGAATAGGGAAAAAAGGCAAGCAGAACCCAGGCCAGCCAACGCACGACCATCAGCCTTGTCTCCGGGTTGCACCGCCCCCTGACCAGACGGACGAACCGAAACAGAAAAGAAGAAGAAACCCAGGCAAGGAGGAAGAAAAAAAACAACAAACACACAGACGAAGGAAATAAAGAAAGCAAGAACCAGAGGAGTAGACGAAAAGCAGAAACAAAGAGGAGATAACACTGGCCAGTCATCATCTTCACCTCCGGCAGCACCTGAACCAGGTAAGTCTTCTCTCCCTCCTACATTATAATTCACTACCCAACCGGGTCACTGGCTTCGACCAGTGACCAGACCGGGGATGTTGGGTCTACCCAGCCATGTAGGCTGGATCAGACCCAGCCCCCCCCAAAAAAATAAATAAATAAATAAATAAATAAAAAACAAAAAAAAATAGGAAGTATAGAAATAAATATTTTGCATGTCTTAGGAAAAATATATTTTTGTCAATTTATTCAATGATATCAGGATCAGGAATAGGAAAAAATATATACTGATTTTTTTTTGTAGCTACGAATTTTTACCAACGCCATAGTTAGAATTATTCGTGGTGTAATTTTTACTAACGCCAAAGTTGGAATTATTCGGGGTGGAATTTTTACCAATGCCAGAGTTGAAATTATTTGAGATTGAATATTCACTGGTGCTAGAGTCAGGAATATTATAAACAAATCATCATAGCATAAGCGAATAAATATTTAGCAATTTAAGACAAAATCAGCAATGCAGTCTGCCTCAGGCAGAACGTTTAAGGGGTGATAATATCTTCCCTTTTACGTAACCAGTCCCGTACCATAGAATCTCTATTGACCAGTTAGGGTTTCAAGTGACCATAATACTAGGTGGCGGTCCTTAAACAGGAATTTTTTCCTAAAAGAACAAGATGCCAGAAATCTATTCTTTTTCCATAAATCAAGAGATTATTTTTTAGGGCCGCCGCAATGTCAGGTGCGACAGAGTTAATTTGGTCAAACCATAGGCTTAATTACATAAATATTAAAGTTTGATGGGCAATTATGAACTTGATTGAATCCAAAACCAAGAACCAAACTGATAAAAGCATGTGAATATAAGGGTTAAAATTGATCAATTCAGGGGTCAAATTGAAGAAATTGGAAGTTTGTTGATTAATTAAGGATAAAATGCACAAATTCAAAACCAAGGACCAAAATAAAAAAAAGGCCAACTTTAGGGTTGACATTTGAATTTGATAGTGACGCAATTGAATTGATTCTTAAAATCAAAATCTCAATTGAGGACTTAATTGAGCAAATAAAAAATTAAGGACTGATTTTGAAAAAAAAACTTTTTGGCGCCATTTTCTTTTAAATGAAACGACATGTTTTGTACGAAACGATGTTATTTTATTCACTATTACTCAAAAAACAAAACTTCAAAATGGTTCCATTTCGGTGGCATTGTTTGTCATCTTCTTCCTCTAGACGCTCTGCAAGCAGGGGAAGAAGGTTTTTCTGCCCTTCGTTTGTCACATCTCTCTCTTTCTCTCTCTCTCTCTCTCTGAAAACCCGGACACACCCCACACCCCACACCCCTTCATGGCCTACCACTATGATGAAAGGGGTAGGGGGACAAGCCCTACGGGCGGCTGCATAATGGCCGCCCAAGCCACCTTACCCCTTCGCCATGATTGGACAGGGTAGGATAACTCTATCCCCCTGCTCCTTATAAATACCCCCTTTACCAAGAGTGTGGGGGATGAAAAGACATAAAGAAAAAGAGAAAAAAGGAAAGGAAAAAAACAAAACAAAAGAGAAAAAAAAAGGAAAGAAAGGAAAAGCAAAGGGAAAACAGATAAGAAAAAGAAGAAGAGAGGAACAAGAAAGAAAAGGAAAGGAAACACATTATAAGAAAAAAAAAATAGAAGGAGAGAAGAAAAGTAACCTCTCTCTCTCTCTCTCTCTCCCCCCCAATAGCAACAGCATCATTGCGAACCACTGTCATTCTTCCTAGTCGCCGCCTCAGCAGCACCTTTGTGAGCCACATGCTAAGTCAGCTTCCCTTTCTTCTTCTCCTTCTTCTCCGTCCTCTTTCCCCATTGTTCTGCTAGTGAACAATGGATTCTCCATTGTTTATTGGGCCAAACCAGTTCTGGCCTAATCAAAATGGTTGGGTTGGGTCTAGCACCGTCCCCTTAAAAAAAGAGGATTTGTTGAGCCGATTTAGACCCAATTTCTTTTGGGCTAGTCTTGGCCCAACTAGTGTGGGCTCAACCATATAATTGGGTCGGGCCCAACCCAATATATTATTATAATATATAATATAATATAATATTATATATTAAATAAAAAACAAACAAAAAATTTCAAAAATCATTTCAAAATTTTTTTTGTGATTTTCTCGTATATTTTTATACTAATTTTGATTAATATTGGTTTGTAGTTTTGCAATGTAAATATACAAATCTGTATTAAAACACCTGGTTTTCTCTGAAAATTGCATAAAACAAAATCTGAAAAAATATGTTTTGTTTTCATGCAATCGGCCAAGTCTCTTAAAAATATATAAAAAATCATATTGTATTTTCATACAAGAAAAAAAATCATGAAAAAAAATGTATTAGCATGCATTTTGAGCCTTAATAACCAATTTATTAAAGTCATGAGAACTAGGTCCATATTTCAAAAAAACCAAGAAAAATATTTTGTTTTCTTTTAGTATCTAGGATTAAGAACTTATACATAAGACATATTTCTGATATTAAATAAAAAGATAATTCTTTTATACTGATATTAGAACGGTTATACTTTTACCCAATAAGATAAGGATCTCTTTACTAATAAGGACTTTTGTTAAATCATTGACAAATCGATAATTAAAAAATATAACAATACATTAGTTTATATCAGACAATTAAACAATGCAACTTCCCTCAGGTAAGACATATTAGGGGTGTTAATATTTTTTTTATGCAATCAGTCTCTGTGCCCGATCTCTAAGATCAATTAGTGTTCCTAGTGATCAAAATATTAGGTGGTGACACTCATTTCCTTTTTCCATTGATAAAAAACAAGAATTTCTTGTCTCCTTTATTTCTCAATCCGAGAGGATGTCTGTCATAACACGGCACATGTGCAACACATCTTGACATATTAAAACATATGTCGCATTTTAAAATTAAATTTAATCACGTCAAGACTGTCCTTAGTGTTATTTTTTGCCATAAAATAACTAGAGTAGAATAATAATTATTGATGTAATAATTGAGTCGGACACAATCACTAAACTCACTGTTTCTTTCTAGGGTTTTTTTTTGTCTTGTAATGTTGTTAAACTTTTTGTTTTTTGGATAAGTTCATAGATGTATTATGCACATTTCATTAGGAGGGGGAAGAGAGAAAGTGCTTAATACCAGTCGGTGGGAGGACATTGTCCACAAATATAAAAATTGCCTTTTCTGCAAGTTTAATTCTCTTCCGGATCACATAAATACGTAGTTAAAAATTGTCGATTGCTTTTTATAAATACATATTTATCTCTTCATAAGGAGATTTAGTATGTGCATCTCCATTGAAAGCAGTTAAAGAACTTGAGATTGAGAAGAACGCAAGAGGTGTAATGAAGCGAGTATGTGATGGACTAGCCAGGGATATTGCTGACGATAAAGCCCAATGATAATATTATATATACGTGCATGTAGAGCACATAACCAACAACATGAAATAGTCATCGTTATAGTTTCATTTGAAATTAAATTTAATGTAAATATCCATGTTGAATATCTGTAACCCCCCCAAAAAAAGGAGTGGTGGGCTATTCCTACGCAATAGTACCAACCACTATGTATGTAAAAAATGAAATGCCTTCTTATGCATTTAAAAACACTCAGACTTGGAGAAATTTTGCACCAAACCATCCCAGTATTTATTAAAGAAGAAGAATATTTCAACACCATGACATTTGTTAACACTTTAAGTTTATTTAGGGCATTAAACCCTATCGCTATATATATCCCGGTTGCAGTCTTAAAACTGTGGACTAATTAGAGGCTTTGGATTGTTCAGTAACTGAGCTGGGAAAGGCAGGCGGTGGCTGACGATTGGCACGGCCAACAAAGTTCATTTCATTCAACTTGCTGGTGCCACTTCCTCCTGGGATGTGCGTGCCAGGGGAACCCTTAGATGGCGGCACTGGGCCTTGTTGAAGGGACTCGATAAGTGGAAAATGTTTTTTCAACAATTGCTCTCCATGCAGTGGCCTCATGGCTGCACCACATTGTAGTGTGCTTAAAGTGAACAAAATGGTGAACAATGTGAAAGAAATTGCGAGACGACTCTTTCCGTTGAAGGCCATTTCTTTCTTCTTTTTTTTGTTGAAATGAAACTCTGTCGCAGATAATGCGTATGAAAGTTAAAGAACAAAAGGGGGCTGGAAGAGAATGGGTTGGAGCAGGGGAATTATGTTCATATATATAGACATCCAACATGTCCATGTCTTACGTACGAGGCAGGAGTTTTGCTTGCTCAATCACCTGTTAATTGGTCAATTGACTTGTGCGGAAAATGCTTGGATTCTTACAAATGACTTGGCACGGGTTGAAGTTTGAAATATAACATGGTCTAATATCCAAATCACACGGAGCCATGAATAACATGCTATATGTACAATTCATGTGAGGTTCAAAATCCACGAAGCAATTTATTGACGGTTCTGTATATTAGAAAGAAAGTAAACAATTAATCATTTCCAATACTTTGAATTATATTACGATTAGACTATGATATAGAATTGGTAATCGATCGAGGAACCAACTCGCTGAGTACTTTGAGGGAATGTTGATCGATGACTGGATTTTTTTTTTTCAGAGGGAGATAGGAAGATAGTTCTCAAAGAGTCCAACAATTGATAAAATATCGTTTAACTTTCAAACAAGCATGTTCCTGGAAAGTGATTCCCACTAGTATTTCCAGCTCCTAAAAAAAGGAAATAAAATAAGGGGAGGAATGCCTTCATGGCCATGTCTCAATTATGATCCTCATGTTTCTTTTTCTTCTTTTTTTTTGAAAATGAATGCATCCAAACCATTTAGCTAGACTAACTCATTTAACATGTATGTATTTGTATTATATTCACATGTTTTTTCCATATTGGAATAACAATGGAAATTATTTCATTTTTGAAAATGAATAACCTTACATCTTAGAACTTCCTAATTAACAAATTTCATCTGCAAATATTGTGATTTACAAGTTGAGAGAGTTTAGTAGACTATCTAGAAGGTGGTCTCTATTGTAGTACGTACCCGTAAAAAGATCTTGAATTGAACAAAGAAAAAAGGAGTCAAAAGATTCGAATGAAGACGAGTGACTGTGATTGCTCATGCTGAAGAGAAAAATGTGTTGTTTGAATCTAGTATCTGGTGCATGCTAGCCGTGCAAAACTGTAATTGACTTTGATCGCGCGATTTAGCCTTGCAAAATGGTTAAGACACCATCTTTTAGGCAACTTGGAGGCCGCATCCTTGTATTTAGTTCCTTCTCAAAAAAAAAAAAAAAAAAAAAAAAAGAGGAGGAGGATATACGTGATTAACTTTAAAAAATTAAAGAAAGGTGTAAAAGATGTAGAAAAATGATGAGAGGACGATGTGTCAAAATTATTTTATTAGTGTGTAAAAAGCTTTAATCCTATAAATCTTAAATTAAATATAGATGAAAAATAGTAACCACATATATAATGATGAGATCTAATATTAATTAGGTGTAAGAAAAAGTTTAGAGAAATTCTCAAAGAAAAATAAATAAAATTCCCCTCTAATAGTTAACACCTTCTTAAACCCACCCCTTAGAGTAATACTTACTCTTAAAATAGGATTGAGTCATTTCCTTATACTGTGTTTGTTTGTGCAGATTTTAATGGATAGAGAATGAGAAGGTAAGGTTAAAACCTTTTATTCTTATTTGGCTCATATTAAAAGTCTTAATATCCTAAATTAGAGCATTTAGAGAGATTAAGATTATTAAATGAGTTGAGAAGAAGTAGGAGGTTTAACCTATTAGTTAGTCAACTTTTTCTATTTATATGGGTAAGGCAATATACAAAAGATTACAACACTAGAGTAGTTATATATATATATATGCATGCCCTTTCAAGCTAAGAATGAAGAATCGACCTGAAGCTTGAAGTGAAAAGCAGTAAAAGAAGCAGTAGAAAACGGCTTAGTAAAGACATCTGCAAGTTGATCCTGAAAAGAGATAAAATGAATCTGAATCTCTTTTTTCACAATCCTATCGCGTACAAAATGATAATCAACCTCAACATGTTTAGTACGAGCATGAAAGATAAGATTCGCGGATAAATAAGTAGCACCAAGGTTATCACACCAAATGGTAAAAGTAAAAGCAGAAACAGAAAGGAATTGCAGGTCTGTCGGTAAATAATGAAGCCAGATAACCTCAGCAGTGCTGTCTGCTAAGGCTTTATACCCAGCTTCAGTAGAGGAGTGGGCAACTGTTCATTGCTTGCTTGATTTCCATGAAATCGATGTCTGACCAAAGAAAACAAGGTAACACCTATAGATTTACGATCATCGATACTACCTGTCCAATCTGCATCTGTAAAGCTAAGTAAAGTGAAGGAGGAATTGCGAGTGATATATAAGTCATAGGATGTCGTGCCTTGAAGATAACACAAAATGCATTTAACACTAGCCTAATAAGAATCTATAGGAGCATGCATAAACTGACAGACTATATTAGCAACAAAATAGATGTCTGGTCTTGTAAAGTGAGATATAGAAAAGCACCCATGATTTGATGAAACCATGTAGGATTATAAAACAAAAGACTAGCAGAATGGTAGCTTTGGAGGTAAAGATAGGAGTATCAACAGGTTTGCAAGAGGTCATACCTGTCCAAGTAAGGATGTCAAATGTATACTTATGTTGTTGTAACATCAGACGCATATCGATGGACTGAACCTCAATGCCTAAAAAATAATGAACGACGCCTAAGTCACAAAGCTTAAACTATAAGCTCAGCAACTGTATTAAGCAATGGAGCATCATAGGGTTACTACCCGTAAGCAGAATATCATCAATATAAACCAGAAGATAAAAGATATCAGCAACAACAGATAAGATAAATAAGGAGGTGTCAGCCTTAAAAGCGTGAAAACCAATAGAAAGCAGAAAATCACTCAGACAAGTGTACCATTCCTGTGGGGCCTGTTTTAAACCATATAGAGACTTGTGCAACTAGCACACATGAAAGAGGATAGCAGAGTCAATAAAACCTGGAGGTTGTTTCATGTAGACCTTTTCATCACAAAAGCCATTGAGCAATGCATTATGGATATCAAGTTGATTAATCTTCCAATCACGCAAAACCACAATGGAAAATACTAATCTGGTGGTTGCTTACTTAATAATAGGACTGAAAGTTTCAGAGTAATCAATGCCTTTTTGCTAAGTAAAATCTCTAGCAACTAGGCGTGTCTTATACCTCTCAACGCTGCCATCCACATGGCGTTTTATCTTGTACATCCACCGATTACCAACAACATTCATCAAAGGATGGAAAAAAGTTATAGATCGGTGTCGTTAAATTGCAAGGCCTGAATTTCCTCACGCATGGCACCACGTCAAGCCTCATACCTATCAGCATCAGAAAATACAATGGGTTCATAGGTAGGAGAAGACATTACCCAATAGATTAGAGCAGCAGATGTGGCTGCAAACGCTGTTAGAAGGGCAGTTTTTAGCAACCGAGGATAAAGAACCATGGGATGATAACGAGCAGCAGAACGAGGAGGAGAAGAACCTGAACTAGTGAACTATTGGAGAGGATAAGAAGAGAAATCAACAAAGAGTTACAGGTCGGCTGGAGAACCTATTGGAGGGCTGGAGTTCGCAGTAACAGAGATGGGAGAACCTGCGGCAGAACCAGTCTTCTCTACAGTAACAAACCTGGAAACCTGCAATTCTGAAGGAGAAGAACCTATTCCTGCATGATGATCATTAGAAAAATAAGCAGATAGTGATAGAGAGGCAGAGTTGGGTGGTGATGGGGTGGTGGCAGACATGGTTGGCGAGTGATGGGTCTGGTTGGGTTCGGCAAGTGCTAGGGCAAAGCTGTTGGTATTGTGAGTTGGTGGGGCAGTGGGGTGAAAATTTAGGGATGAATTTAAAGTTGGCAAGTGTGTAGGTTGTGAGGAGGTGACTCGTTGTTGTGCTATCTGTTCAGAATTTGCAAAAGGAAACACATCTTTATGAAAACAAACATGACAAGAAACATAAATACGTTGAGACGCTAAATCAAGACAACGATAACCAAGGTGAGAGGAACTATTTCCTAAGAACACACATGTAGATGAACAAAAATCTAATTTATGAGCATGATATGGACGTAAAAAAAGGAAAGCAAAGACACTTAAAAGTATGCAGGAAAGCATAATCAGGAGTACGATGAAACATACACTCAAACAAAGATTTATTATGGAGGACAAGAGTAGATATATGATTGATAAGATATACTAATGATTCAAATGCATAGTTCCAAAACCGTAGCAGAGCACTACATTGTCCTAAGAGGCTAAGGCCAATTTCGATGATATGCTAATGGCGATGCTCAACGGTGTCATTTTGCTCATGTGTATGAGGACAAATTAACCTGTGATGAATACCAATAATCTGAAAAAAGCTATGTAAATTACAATATCCATCACCCCAATCAGTTTGAACAGATTTAATTTTGCATGAAAACTGACACTCAACAAGTATTTGAAAGTAATGAAATGTAGAAAACACAACGAATTTGGCAACAAAGGGATAATACCATATATGTTTTGTATGCGCATCTATAAAGATAACAAAGTAATGAAAACCATAAGAAGAAAACATGGGAGAAGGGCCCCAAACATCACTAAATATTAAATCAAGTGGGACAGTAGTTTTTGACCTAAAGGTCTCAATGACAAACGCGACAACTTGCCTAACAGACTAGCTTGACATTGAGTAAAAGAACATCTAGAAGTACAAGCTATTTTATTTTTGGAAACTAACAAATTAAAAATACAAGAAGTATGATGACCCAATCAACGATGCCACAAATCCACAATCGCAAAGATGTAAAGAAACCAATAAGCTTGAGGTATGGGCATGACAGAAGACTCAGATAGAACATAGAGACCATCATTACTCTGACCGGAAATAAGACTTCCTTAGTGATGAAATCCTTGACATAAAACACAAATGCATAAAATTCAAAATAAACATAATTATTACGATAAAATTTCTGAACAGAAAGCAATGATTTGGTAATATAAGGCACATGAAGAACGTTAGATAGTTTACAAGTATGTTTTGGGAAACATAAAATGGTATGCCCAATATGAGATATGGAAAGGCCCTTACCGTCACCAACATGCAAATAATCATTACCAAGATAGGGTGCAGAATTGGTTAGAGTTGCAAGATCATGTGTAAAGTGTTGGTTTGCACCGGTGTCTAAGATAAGTAGGGGCAGAAACATTACTAACAGCAAAATAGACAAAGGGCTGTTAGCCACTGCCATGAAACTGGGCATATTAAGGGGTTGTGTAACCAAAAGAGAAGCACAATTGATACTCAACGGTCTGCTCAAAAGATTGATGAGAGGACCACTGTCCAAACCAAGAAGGTCGTATGTTCTGCTGCTAGTTGCTCTACCTCCAATCAGCAGGAGTAAAGGAATGGAAGCCACGGATTTCAGGCCTGTGTTGGTGGCTATGGCGGTTGCTATTAGGACATCAGTTCCCACAAGAACGGCTTCTTTTACAGTTGAAATTAGGGTTATGCTGATATTGAGCAAGATAAGCAAAAGGCGACATTGATGGTGTGGCAACAGAGGTGGCTGAGGCAGTAAAGGTGAGTTTGCGTCCATGGATTAAAGGGAGGTCTTGTGCAGAAACTTATGAGTTAGCAGATGGCTATGAAGGTCGACATATGACAATGGTTCTGCCTTGGTTACGAGGCTGGTTACCAAGTCTTTAAACTCACCACAAAGGCCACGAAACACATAGAGGTTGAAGTCTTCAAGGGAGATAAGTCGGCAAGTAGCGGTCAATTCATCAAATAATGATTTTACTTGTTGCATGTACATAGTAACTGAAGCATCACCTTGCCGGAGATCTTAAAAGGACCTATGGAGTTGCATAATACAAGAATTAGACGGAAACGCAAGAGCTTTCTTAAGAATACATCGAACACAATGAGAGGCATGACAATCTACCATAAGGTGCAATACATTCATGAAAAGAGAGGAGAGTAACGCGCTCATAATAATTGTTAGCAAACATGTTTTATTATTGATGTAATATTCGAGTCGGATACAATCATAAACTCATCATTTCTTTTATATTTTATTTTTTCCTTGTTATGTAGTTAAACATTACTAGATAGAATTGATGCTAATGATGTTTTTCATAACAATTTTAATTACTTTTAATACATACATATGTATCTCTTCATAAAGGAGATTCAGTATGCGCATCTCTCTTGAAAACATTTAAAGAACTTGAGATTGAGAAGAACGAAGAGGTGTAATGAAGCAATATGGGATGAACTAGCCGGGGATATTGTTGACGATAAAGCCCAATGGATCATCTGCACATGAAATCTAGCCTACCCTCCGGAGGTCGGATAAGAAATTGCTCCAAGTATGGAACATACATACATTACCAAGGAAAAGGCACATGAGTTCCAAAATAAACACACAATTTTAGAAGATGAAGATGTGTCCCCTTTGGAACTGGTAATGCCGCATACAGGTAAAATTAAGTATTTTCCATGGTCGGCCTTTTGGTTTTCTTCCTTCCTCTTCTTTTTTTTTTTTTTTATTGCAGGAGTATATATAATTTTTAAAACTCGTAGCAGTAATTTTAATGAATGAGTGTTTTTTTAATATCTATTGTTTTGGTAGGATATAAATATTTGAAATTCTAAATTTAAATACTGACAATGAATAGAATATAAATATTATTAAACTCATTTTAAAACTTATATATTTATAATTTTTTAATTCACTATATGACCGTTTTGCAAGGCTAATTCGCGCGATCAAAGTCAAATACCGTTTTCCACGGCTAGCATGCACCGGCTGCTATGACCAGGTTTTTCCGGTCTTTGGACCTGGATGATCATCTCATGGATCTCGTGGCATTGATTCAAGCACCGCCCTTTTTTCTCTTCAGCATAAGCAATCTCACTCACCCGTCTTCATCTGCAAACTTTTGGATACGATGAATACTAATTCTAGGGCTACTTTTTCTTTATTCTTTTTTTTTAATTCAAGGTCTTTTTACGACTACAATGTGGTCACTTTCTCTATAGTCTGTCTACAAATATGTAAAGTTATTCATTTTAAAAACCAAATAATTAATTTCCTATAATAAATATAAGGTCTGAATGCATTAATCTATATATATTTATGAGGATCGAAATAGAGACATGCCCATGAAGGCATTTCCCCCTCTTATTTTATTTCTTTTTCTTTTATGAGCTGGAATACTTGTGGAATTATTGAAATACTTTTCAGGAGCATGCTTGTTTGAAGGTTAAATTATATTTGTCAATTGTTGGACTCTTTAAAAACTATTTTCCTAGCCCTATATATATGTGTGTGTGTGTGTGTGTGTGTGTGTGTGTGTGTGTGCAGTCATTGATCATCATTCAGTCAAAGGACTCAGCGAGTTGGTTTTCCAATTACGAATTCTAAGTCAAGGTATAATCTATAATCTGAAGAATTGGATATGGTTATCTGTTTACTTTTTTATTCCCCTCACATGAATTGAAAATACAGCTTGTTATTCAAGGCTCCGTGTGATTTCAGTTTTGAGACCATATTATATTTCAAACTTCAACCCATGTCAAGTCATTTGTAAGAATCCAAGCATTTTTCACACATGCAAGTCAGTTGACCAATCACCAGTTGATCGAGCGAGCAAAATTACTACCTCGTAGAAAATGTTAGAGAGGAAAGTATGTTTTATAATGCAGAGAGAGGAAGTGATAATAGCTAGGAAGAGAGTTTTTTTTTTTTTTTTCTATCACACTTATAATCATCTAATAAGAAATATTAAAGGCACACTAGTGATTGATCTCTTGATATCATACTTGAATCGCAATTAATATATCATACATAAACTACATTAAATGTATAGGAATTATCACATTCAAAAACACACACGCTGAAATTACTCAAAAAAACACATACTTGTAGTCACTTAAAAACTTATTAATTTGTTTTTTAGCTTCAAAAATATTTTTGAAAAAATTGGAATTTTTTATTTTTATCTTTACTTCAAATTAATTTTTCTTTTCTTTTTTCAAACTATTTTGATGTACTGATATCAAAAATAAATTTTAAAAATAAAATAAAAATATTATTTTGATGCATTTCTAAGTAAAAAAACACTTTGAAAAACAACCGTTACCACAATACCAAACAGGTTCTAAATCAATTAAATCATTTAAAAATTATTAGTTTTTTTTAATAAAAATCAAGAACTTCATTAAAATCTCTTATAGCTAGCCAGTAAGATATGGCTGTATAAAGAAAGAAAGAAGAACAAAATCGAAGTATCAAGTACTTTATGAAACAAAGGAGGACTAAACAAAACACTGTCCTATTAACCCATAAAGCTAGAACATAAACTAAACTTTAAAATTAATAAAAACTAAAGCCATGCAACTAAATTTATTTGCTCCTTGGTTTCAAATTTAATCAATTTAATTTTTAATTGACTCTTCAACTTTTAATTTTTTTAAAATCACTCTCGAAAAATCAATTAACCCCCTTATAATATCACAATCTATTCACTTTGGTTTTTGGATTTTAATTTCTTGCAATTTTAACCCAAATTGACCTGGAATTTGATATTTCTTCAATTAAGCCCTTGATTGCATTAATTAATTAAATAAAAGTTTAATTAAATTCCTAAATTTATCAATTCTTCTAATTTTTTATCAAATTGACTCCCAAATTTGTAATTTCATCATTATTAGTCCTCAAACTTTCAGTTTGTATTATCTTGACTCAATTCTCAAATTCATTTTTCATTCACCTTTTTTTAATATATATTT
>Ga0325410_1001899_pt1 | contig 23331 bp, 12 predicted proteins | sample PopdelMetagenome_16_FD_206182 | JGI IMG/M metagenome (GOLD analysis project Ga0325410, IMG submission 206182) | Populus deltoides microbial communities from Bellville, Georgia, United States - Xylem-PdIQD-R3 | ecosystem: Host-associated > Plants > Phyllosphere > Stem > Wood/Secondary xylem...
AAAGAAAGATTTTAATTGGTCAATTTTGGGAAACAAAAATAGTGATTTTTATATCAATGTATTGGATGTTTTGAGGAGAGTTTGATAAAAGTGGATTTTCCTCTCACAATGCCGGAAAAAATAGATTGATGTCATTAAAGTTTTCTTTATTTACAGTTTTTTGTGTTTTAGAGAGATTAGTGTTCGGTGATTTCAAATGGGTTTTTAAAAGCCTTATAATGTGTTTCAATGGGTAGCCTGGGTTTCTAGGCCTAAGTGCCATGTCATCTATTTATGGGTAGGTGGCCGAGCATACACTAGTCTGTCAACCCTAACAGTGTTTGGCTTTTTTGTTTTTGTTTTTTTTTTAATTAATACTCTCCTTTTTATATACTTTTAACTTTACATTATTTTTTATTTAAATTTAAATTAACACCATATTTGATTTTTTAAAATTATTTAAATCATATTATTTAATTATTTTATATTTTTATAATACTCTAAAGATATTATTGTAATTTATTTTTAAATTTTTTCTTTTATATATGATATAAATAAACTGTATTTGCATGATGTATTTATAAAATAAAAATCATTTATCTTTAATAAAAAAAAAAAAACCTCTAACGTAAAAATAAAACATATAAATTAAAAAGAAATCAAGGTTAAATATTTTTATACTTATCTATCTTTTACTTTTATAATAAAGATTAGCCTTTTATTTTAGTATTTAATTTACATTAACAACTATTTCTCAGTTTATATGATTTTTTTAAAAAATTATTATTATGTGTAAACAAACTTTGTGCTTCGCAATTAAAAAATATAATACAATAAAATGTATTCACAATATTGGCACACTATTCTAGCATGTTAAAAATTAAGTTGGAATCCTACCTGCAACAAAGTGCAAGTTATCAAGCTAATTTTACACTAAGTTTAGATAATTGTTTTGTATCACTCTTGAGTATGCTAATTTTTAGCTTCTTATCAATTTAGTACATGAACCATAGTTATTAAACCCGACTTGGGGGTTGTCCTGGCTAAGGGGATGGATCCCGGGTTTCATAGGTGGTCAACTCGGATCAACCCGGAAAAATTTAAAAAAAAAATTAAAGTTTTAATATTTTATATGAAAAAATTAAAAAAAAATCCATGTAAATATAGGCTATACATATTTTAAATAATGAAGTTTAAAAGAATATTTTAAAAAGTTTTTTTTATCCCAAATTAAAAAAATATAGTTTTTTCTTGAAAACATAGAGTATATATACTAATGGGTTTCAAATCTCACATTGAAAAAACATAGCTTTTTTCTTGTGAACATAGAGTATATATACTAAAGGATTTCAAATCTCACATTTGAAAAAAAAATCATCGGGTCTCACCCGGGTCACGGGTTGACCCGCTGAGTCGACTGGGTTTGGCCGGGTAGTTTCACCAAACAATCTTTTGACAAACCCAGACCGGTCCAGCCCCCAGGTCGACTAGGTCCCGGGTCGACCCATCGGGCCGGTCTGGGTTTAATAACTATGAGATGAACTCTATTTTTTTATCAAATAAGTATATAAATCTTTTTTACCATGCCTTATGAATGCCAAAAATGACCAATCACCTTCCTTGCTGATGGAGGAAATGGAGGCGCATCCAAGGTGGCGATGTGTGTAAGGCATCTCTCGGTGGTTAAGCGGTGATTGAATTTAAAGGTTTTCCTCCATTTGCTTCTTATTTCAATTGTGCCCCTCATTCTTTTTATTGTCCTTTATTTGTTTTTTATTATTTTTTTTAATTTCATCATTTATGATACAAATCAAGTCAAGTCCGAATTTGGCCTTAAAATGTATGATAACTAGTTTTGTGAGATCAGTTGTATCTCTAAAACCGTACATTGGAACAAGTTAAAATTTTATAAGAAGATACTAGACACATGTAACTATAATTTGGTAGATTTTCAGGTCAAATGGATTTTGAGAACATATAATTTCATAGGGTCAAAGTTACTAGACAAATCTTATCATATCTACCAAACTAGACCTTTGTTTTGGAACATATCTGGAGATATAGGTAGAATATCTCTACGATTCAATTGTTCTAGAAACTAAAAATATCAAGCCTGCCAACTATATATGGTAGCTCCAATAATTAATTCATATAAGAGAGAAAGAAGTATTTGAAGTCAGGACTAAAATTTTGCCAATAATATGTGAAATTTAGAGTCAGGCTTCATAAAGGATTTTGACATGAAGAATTTGTTTTTATTATTGTATTTTATTTATTTAATTAATATTGAATAATTATTTTTAATTCGAATTTGTTTTGACCCACTAGAAATTGTTTAAGAGTTTATTTTATTGTACGTATGTTAATTGATTGCTAGTTTAGACTCATTTCTTTTATTTATTTGTGGCAAAACAACTTTTTTTTGTATGGACAAAAATTGTACACTGACTTATTAAAGATTAACTAGCTTCGTGGTGTCATTTGCCTACTTAGGGTTCTTAGATATAAGGTTATCTCCAGGTCTAAGTCTTTTTTCAAATTCTTAGTAACAAAGTTACCTCTGGGTCAATGTTCTATCAAACTTGATTTTCAGTTTTCCGGGTTGTTATCTACTTCGTTGAGAGTTGTTTGACCACTTAATCAAAAGGTTTCACATCACTTTAGTATTTTGTCATATTTGAAATTTATATCAAATTTTGTCCTTATTATTTTGATTAATAGTTTTTTTATAAAAAAAATTCATCCCTTATCATTTGATTTCATTTAGTTTTTACTAGTTAAGTAGCTCGTGCTACACAACAGGCTAACCTTTGTTTCAACATAAAAATATAAAAAAATATATTTTTTTAAATAAAAAAATATAATATTCAAGTAATTGGCTTGAGTAAGTTTAATAAATTTTGTTAATTTAATAATATCATTAGAAAATAAAAATATCGACAACAAACAAAACGAAAAAAAAACAACATAGATTCAATGTAAAAGATGAATGTTTGTCAATATTATGGAAATATATCTTCAAAATATTCCAAAAACATCACAATGATCTTATTTGTTAACAAAGTACAAATAAAATAAGAATATGATAATTTCATAGAAATAAAAAAACATGAATATAAAAAAAATAAAACAAAAAAAGTCAATAATTATTAACTTTTTAAACTATGACCCGGGTTATAAGATCAAAAGCATTATATATGAAAAAATCATGAGGGTTAAAATCTAAAAAAAACAATACAAAAAAAAATCCAAAAAAAATACAATAAAAATAATGAATTTTTAACATTGCAATGAACAATAAATCAAAAGGCAACAATAGATCTTAATTTTGAGAGTTAAATTGAAAAGAATAAAAACATTAATAAAAGGACAAAAATAAAATAATACACTATAAACTTGGATTGAAGGGTCAAACTAAAAACAATAAAACTTTTCATAAAAGATTCAAGGAAAAAAAATAAAAATTCATAAGAATAAGTATAAAATCCTAAACACCAACACATAATAAAAAAACTAAATATATAGAATTCTTCAATGTGTTTTTTTACACAAAAAAAACTCCTAAATATAAATCGAAAAACTTATACACGCATCTAATTAAACAACCCAATAACCATTGTATAAAGCAATGAAAAAAAATTCATCAACAATAAACCAAAATGAAATTGAGAAAACCAAGTGAAAAATAAAGATCAAGATATCTAACATCGCAATATGTGTAATTTACTTGGTTATATTTAATGAATTCCTCTATCAAAATAAATTTGTAATAGAAAAACACATAAAATTTATAATAGAAACCGACATACACATAAAATTTATTGAACAATAATTTAAAAAAACAATGCAAGGCTTCACATATGAAAAATCTTATAAAAAAATTAATATTAAAAAAAAATTTAATCTATATAAAATTAAGAAAAAATCACAAATGAATCATACCTACCTCTCTAAAAATTAAACACACTTAATATCATTTAAAAATAATCACAATCTAATTAAAACATAAATCCAAAATTTATTTGAAAAATATACACAAACAATGCATTATTTTTTTAAAAAAACTAAAAAATAATAAAAAAACAAAAAAACCTAGGTAGACGCTGCTGGGCCTAGCCCAATAAAGCAACGGCCCGCGCGTGGCCCATTATTTTTAAAAAATTTTTAATGGGGCAGACGATGCATTGTTGGCCCTAATTATTAAAAAAAATAACGTGTCGTCTGCGAAACCCTGAATCCAACCATTGTGTTGTCCGAAAAAATAGGCTCCTTTGTTTTTTTCACCCAAAATCTCATTTTCAATCCATTTTAACCTAAAACACCTGGTAAACACTATAAAGATCTTGCTAAACTAATTTATGGCCACTAAAAAACCAATAAACAGCCCCAAAACCCAAAATTCACCCAAAACAAAAAATTCTTCCCAAGCTTAGATATGTTGTTTTAGGTATTTTCAAGGTAAAAAACACCTAAATATAACCCCTCCTCATTATATGGAATATTTTGACATAAAAATCAACTATTTTGATGGTCAAAATCTTTCCTAACGATAATTCTCTCTCTTTAAGCCAGAATCCAGCAACTCTCTCTCTCTCTCTCTCGTAACAGAAAAGACTAAATAAAGAGGAAAATGAAGTTAGGTATCAAAATATATTGTCTTCAAATTCAAGGGACTGATCACTCAATATCTAAAAAATATGAGGGGGGTTAAAATGAATGTTTTAACAAAACTTTCAACCTGCCCCCTATGTTAAGTGAGATTTTCACTCCAGTTCCTTAACTTTTAATTCAACCCTTTCTCCTTAAATAATACGTAATTAGGAGTTAACTTGGGCTCAAAAGGGCCAAATCACACAAAATAAAAGTGCGAGAACGAAAGTGAAAATTATCAAAAAATATACTGCTCTAATCCACAGTGTATCGTGAGAGAATGCACAGTAATTCCAGCATAGTAAAAGGTTGATGCCTTTTAGTTATAGTTAATGTTAGATTTGGTCTTTATTATTTTAATTATTATTATTTTTTCCCTGGTTTCATTTTTAAATTTTTCTATTTTAATTTCATCTTTCAATATTTAATTTATTTATAATTTAGCTTCCTTAATTTTTCTAGTGTAGTAATCTCGATCTTATGACCCAAGCCACGTGTATGAAATTTTAACCCATATTAATATCGGTCTTTTTTATGTCTTTTTTTTCACCGATTCTATTTTTCAATTTTATCATTAAACATTAGGTTTATTGAATATTAAGGTTCTTTATTTTTTTTCTCAGTTTACTTTCTATGACGATAACCCGATCTCACGGTCCGGGTCATACATTTTCCATGCTAACTTGGATTGACTTGTGGATTTTACATTATTTTTTTTAATTTTTGTGTCAAATTTATTCCTAATTCTTTTAATTCTTTTTATCCTTTTATAAAATTGATTTTCAGACTTTAGCATTTGATTATTGAGGATTGAGCTTCGTCATTTTTTGAAGTGGTTATCCCTATTTCATGACTCGGGGCCATGAGTATGAGATGTTAGCTTGGGTTAATATCAGTCTTTTTTTTTAATCTTTTTTATAGTTATTTTTTTTCTCGATTGAATTTATTAAATATTTTGTATCACTCTCACAATTCATATCATAAATTTATCATATTAACTCAAATTAAGTAAAGATTTTTTTTTCATTTTTAAAATTCTTTTGTTTTCATCTTTTAATATTAAAGTTAATAACTCAAGTCACATAAATTTTTTTAATTTAAAATATATCAACAATACTTTAATATTATTTTTCTAGATTACATATATAAAAAAAAACAATAAAATCGACTCTGACTTGCGTCAAAGGACTCGTTTGGGAACGCGGCTGTGGCGGCGTTCCCAAAAATTTTGAATTTTTTTTATTAAAATTTAATATGGTTTGTATGTTTTGGATCGTTTTGATATGCTGATGTCAAAAATAATTTTTAAAACATAAAAAAATATCATTGACATGTATTTTGGCATGAAAAGTTATTTAAAAAATACCCGCAATCACACTGGCAAACACACTCAAAGGGGAGCGCAGGGGGTTTGATAAGATTTTTTTAAAACCGTGCTTCACTAGTCAAGAGGTCCAACAGACCTTTTTAGAGGTCATGCCTGTAGATCATCCTAGGCTGCCTTGGAAGCTGAGCATCTTGGTTTGGGCTTGAGGTGAGAGGGTCTTTATTTATTGATGGAGACGATGGTTTCTGTTTTGAGCCAACTAATGGGATTTACTCCAGGCTTATCTTCCATAATTTCCAGCTTCAAAAAGGCAGTGCAGGTCCTGGCTCGTCAAGAATGATATATACTCATGGGCATGTGTTTTGAGGTCTGTAAGTGATGCCTTCTGGCAACAATGTGGCCAAATTTAATGCAAATGCAGCAGGCTGTGATTTGCTTTTCAAAACAGTGCTTAAATTTCCCCTTATGAGCAATCATATCTTTCTGCACTTTGCGGGATATGTTACTTAATCTTTACTTATTCCTGTGCCCTCTTGGATTCTGCAGTATTTTTCTATTTGTCTTGCTTTTACTGCCTTTTGGTATCAAATTTCTAGCTACTAATGGAAGTGCCATGTAGCCTCTCCTCTTTTTCCCTTTTCGTTGCATCTCTCTCTCTCTCTCTTCTTTCTCCTTCCTAATGTGCTTATCTCTCTAGTTTCATTCAACTACAAGCACCATATTTTGCAGGTAAAATCCGCAACAAACCATGGTAGTTTGTCTTCACTAGAAATTATTTCTCTCCTGTAATCATGATGGATCAGCCAATGGGGCAAGGATTGATCATGTCACTGATGTGTTGGACAGATTATATACATAAACCATTTGTCAAAGAAAAAGAACAGAGTAATATTAAAATAAAATAAAAAAAATCCTAGAAAAGAAGAAGATGAAGAAAGGATTAAAATAGAAGCAAGAATAAAATAAAGTAAACACCCTAAAGAAAAGAAAAAGAAAAGGCAAAGAGAAAGGATTTTAACAGTGATGGCAAGTGAATGAGTGAGAATCATGTGATCCACCTCCACTACCTTAACTTTGAATCAAAAGAAGCCATGACAACAATGCTCATAAATTATTCCACCTACAGCAATCCACCCTCTTCTACTCTTTCGTCCTTTTCTGTCTTTCCTTTTCACTTTCACTACTCTCTACTCCAACTGCTAATATTTCTTCTCTCTTTGTTTGTATACATCAATGGCTTCTAGCGCTTCAAGGTTTATCAAGTGTGTTACTGTGGGAGATGGGGCGGTGGGCAAGACCTGTATGCTTATTTGTTACACAAGTAACAAGTTCCCTACTGTATGTTAAATGACCCATCTAACTACATCACCTCTGCTTCATAATATGTGGGTTTTTTGGGTGTTTTTCCATCTGGGTTTTGCTGCTTTTATTTATTTTTGTTTCTTACCTCAATCTTTAATTTTGTCTCAGTATCTCACAAATCCTTTAGCTTACGGGTTTTGCTACTTGGATAAAGTGTGTTTTTTTTAGTTTCTATTTTCAGATAATGATCTTGTGCTTGGCTTTATTTTTAGTTTTTTAGGCATAATTTATTTTATCTCCATTCGAAAGTTTCTTGCTTTCTGCTGTTCTTTTTAATCCTTCATGCAAATGAACAAAAAATAAATAAATGTTATTTTTGTTTTGGGTTGGCTAGGATTATATACCAACGGTGTTTGATAACTTCAGTGCAAATGTGGTAGTTGAAGGAACCACTGTAAACTTAGGCCTCTGGGACACAGCTGGTATGATTATTTGGACCCCTGCATATTTTCTTTTTAATCTTTATTTACATATTCGTGCCTTCTTTTTTCCCTGAAAACATGTTTGCATGACTGGGAATCTTTTATGATTCATTTGTTTCATTGACTTCCATAGGGCAAGAGGATTACAATAGACTAAGGCCCTTGAGCTACAGAGGGGCAGATGTCTTCGTCTTAGCTTACTCACTAGTTAGTCGAGCGAGCTACGAAAATGTACTTAAAAAGGTGCAGCTTTTTTCCAATTTGTTATCTTCTTACCTTTCTGATTCTTTTTTCTGTTATATTTCTTGTTTATCAGTTTCAAATATGAGATTGTTTGTTCAGTGGATTCCAGAGCTTCAGCATTATGCCCCTGGCATTCCAATAGTACTGGTTGGTGCCAAATTGGGTAAGTCTACTACCAACCATCATATTTTTCCTGTCTGATTCGATGCTGTTTATGATTTTATTTTTCTTGGTATTTGGCTATGTGATCCTGTCGGTGCTGTTTTGTCTAGGTTATACTGGTTAGTATTTGCTTCACTGTTGTTGTTACATATTGTTTAATAGGAGAATGATATATCTTATCCAGAACTTGGTGAACTTACTGAAGGCAATTCTGACATGTAAATATTATATAATTTTGTCAGGCTCATTTGCATCCGCTTGATGATATAAGTACAGGGGTGAGACCAGGGTAGGCTAAAATAAGGACATGTTCATATTTCAAAACTTATATCTATCCCAAAGTCAAAATTTCTTGGAATTGATGCCATTGGTACGTTTTCATTGATTAAGAAGTTTAAAGTAAATGATGACTTTCCTTGTTACTTTTTAGTTTTAATTGATATAGTTTATGCACTCTAGAGAAAATTATTGTGGCTTTGCTGCGGCCTATGATTTCTAAAACTTTTTCACCATTCAACCCTGAGCTTCAATGGATGAATCATGTAACAGTCACAATTTTGAGCAGACTTTCTATACACGTATATATATCAACAACACCCTTCCAATGGAAGGGAATGTACTATTTTTCAGATTTTGATTTTCAAATTCTTGAGTATTAGCAAGTAGGAGATAAAGTTTTAGGAAAGAAATTATATGTAGATCAATGGTGTGTAGCTTAAAGATGCTTGTTCAAAGCTAGAGGTCTCAAGTTTTTTATTGGTAATCTTTAAAAAAAATTAAGAAAGAAAGAAGGAAAGGAAGGAAGAGGAAAAGGAGAAGTGTAGGAAACTACTGAAAACAATGGTCTAGGCATATAAAGGTTATTTTTGCTATTAATATTTGGATTTTGTACGAGGACATCCTTGAAAAACCTGAATCCCAACTGATATTTCTGCCATGTTCAACCATTTGCCTTCTTAAAATCAGTCCTTATTCTTCAGCTTTGATAATTCTTCCCAAGAAACTAAGTGAATTTTTCCTTCCCTCGGTTGCTCCCCAAATGAATGCCTGTGTTTTTTCAATTCTTCACAAACTGACACTGACACACACACTGTTTGCTTTGAGTATGATGGAATAGCAGAAAGAAATGATGTTTATAATTACAGGTGGACAGAACAATACTGAGAAGGTTCTTTCTAATATTGTATATTAATGGAGTAGCAACCCAAATAAATGATTTTCAAGCTGGTGATGAAGCTAATGGTGTTAATGGAAAAATTACTAGCTACCTGGCAAAAACTTTTACCAATTGAATGTTGGTAAAATAATGCGGAGTTGATTGTTGCCTGCAACTGCATGAAAGGTGGTGTTTGAAAAGGTCAGGTCAGTTTGAGGAAATATTGTCCAGTTATGGTTCAACATATACCGTATTGAGGGGTACACTTTAAGAGGAATGTTCAAAGCACTGGCCTGGTTATGAAAAGTGAAGAGGTTTTGTTTTGTCAACCTGGTTAGTAGCATTAGATGTTTGATTGAGATGGATTTTGAGGATTGAGGATTTGTTGTGTGATCATAAAATTGTTAAGGCCAGTTCTCAAGGTTCGAATACTTTAGCAAATTAAAAAACTTAGGAAATCAATCCATTATTTGTTAATTATTGTTCTATCAACTTCCCTGCAGATAGGCTGCAATGTGCATTCTCTAGTCTATTCATTCTTTATGCTATTCCATAACATTTTATCATCTGAGAGGGACATGTTCTATCATCTTATTAGATTGCAGAAGGCAAGAGTGTTGGTAAATCCTTTTTTTTTTGGAATCTTATCTGGAAAAAATGAATAAGAAAAAGAAAGAAATACCAATCACTCTTGCAAATAAGGACTTCTTTCTTTTTTTGGCGGGCCAAACTAATGGTGGTCATTGCATTTCTGAAAAAAAAAATGAATAAGAAAAGGAAAAAAATATTGATCATTCATGCCAATAAGGACATTTTCTTGTGCCAAATTAATGGTGATCATTGTTTTTCTGGAAAAAAAGGCATGTGAAAAGGAAAAAAAAAATCAATCATTCTTTCAAATAAGGATTATGTTTATGCCTTGAGGGTGCTTAAAAAATGAGTTTGGTTGTTACCAATTTAAAGTTTCCTTCGGGATAAATGAAGGATTTATAGATTATTTCTCTCTCATTTTATTCTGTACAAAATTGAGAAATGTTCTCTCCTTTTGACATTTCATGTGATAGACCTAACTGGAATTGAATTTTGTGGGACAAGATTACTGCTCATATCAAGTCAAGGGAATGGCAATTACTCTTTGTTCGTACTTCTTTCCTTCCCTCTCCTTGTTCTTACTGTTTTCTCACTGACTTTCATGTGAAAGATTGTCGCATGAATAATGTAATCTTTTTTTTTTATGAAAAGTTGCTTATGATTCCATACTATGTGGCTTCTATTTACAACTCAATTGTATAATTATATCATGGTCCTTTGCACCAACTATTTTATTAATTTCACTTACGAAAAACTTAAATTCTTTCATACTGTCATGAAGCCTATCAGTCCAAGTTTCTTGACCAAATGAGAACTCCTGCCTCTTTGATGTCAAGTGAAATAGCATTGCCTCTCATGTCCGTGAAAGTACTAGATTATGAGCAAACTGATTGACATGAGCTGAGCCATTCATACTGCTTGTCCCAATCCATGATGTTTCATGGATTGACATTTAACCTTTATATTGTGGTGGTTAGCTATGTGAATCACTGTAGATGTGAATCTAATGCATCATTTAAAATGGACATGTAGATCTTCGTGAGGATAAGCATTATTTGGCTGATCACCCTGGATTGGTGCCTGTGACCACTGCACAGGTGCAGTTTCTATTCAATGGTTGTTTATAAATTTTTTTCTTGGTTGTCATGCGATCAGCGTTTTTAATGATATGGGTTATTATGATCAGGGAGAGGAACTCCGAAAACAGATTGGTGCAGCATATTACGTCGAGTGTAGTTCAAAAACTCAACAGGTATGCCATGATTTGGCAATATGTTGAACTTTATGAGAAGTACCGTGTATACTATCCATGATAACTGACTTGCCCTGCTAATAATTTTCTGGGTGAATTGCTCATATAAAGTTAAGTCTCCTAGAGGAAAGGAGATCGAAAAAACTACCAAAATTTTTACATCTGCAAGTGTATGCAGTATCTGTGGTGTCATTCTCCTGATTTAATGTTATTGTGCGTTTCTGGTTTACCTCTCGCCACAAATGCTTGGAAAAATAGATATTCTATGAAAATTTTGTACAGGGGCACTGTGCTATTTGTCATGCATCCTGACCATGTGACAGTCCCAAAATAACAAATTGCAGGCTGACATGTACTTATAGTTTTGATATCATGTTATTATTATCATACATGAATCTTGCCCTTCTACTATTGTGCCAATGATGATCTTTTCTAACTTTTCCTTCCAGGCATTAGATTACTTTATTATCATGTCGTAAATGACATTTTTCATGTTATTGCAGAATGTCAAAGCAGTTTTTGATGCTGCAATAAAGGTAGTTATCAAACCAGCACAGAAACAAAAAGAGAGGAAGAAAAAGCCACGCCGAGGATGCCTGTTGTCAGTACCATCATTTCTCATACTTTTAAAGAGTTTATAATTTTTTGATATAGATATGCAAAGTTTTCTGTTCTCGTATTCTCTCAACACATGGATCTTGCGTATCTTGATGTCAGTTATTTTGTGTTTTATAAATGTCTTCATTGGCATTTCTGAAGTTGCTTTTTTTTTTCCTCAATCCCTTTTGCTTGAGCCACTGCCACCACTTGAGTAATCATGTCAAACCAAATAGAAACTTTTAATAATTTTTAGACTGGTAGTTTATAGGCTCCAGCGGTCGTTTCTAACAAATGTAATTAGTATTCCTTTTACTTGTACAAGTTTAAGCGGTTGGCATCTCAGTTGTATTGGCAAAGTTTTACTTTAAAATAGTGGAAGAGGAGGGCAGGGACATGATTTTTGTGGATGCATTGGAATGTCCTAGGCCCGTGTCCCATCAGTTGCTAAAAGCAACCATCTAAATTACACATCCATGAGAAGATAGCATTGGAAGAATGAGTTCAAGCTGTAAAGTGCCGTGGATATTCACTGGTGATTGTCAATATGTTCAAATAAGTATATATTGGAATGAGAAATGAGATCGAGAGTTGGAGAGAAGTCTTGTGGAGATAAGAGTTTGAAGAATAGTTTTAAAATAATGGAGTCTCCTAGATATAATATTTATTCATTATGCAACCTGAGGTTCAAATGGTTGTATTGAGATTTTTATGGATGAGACATTGAGAAAGAAGTCTCATGGATATTTACTGGTTCGTTGTGCAATATAAGGGTTCTAATAGGTGTATTGAGAACGCTGAGGGCTGTATGGGAAGATATATTTTTCATTAATTTTGATGGAATGCATAGATATTCATTTCGTAATTGAATCATACTGCTTATGAAATTTCTAGTTAACTTACCCTTGATGCCTCTGTGTTAGAAACATCAATTGGTTTCTGAGAGCATGAGCTATAAGGTATTGACACAAGGTATATAGGCATTCAGCCCTCACCAATATGATACAAGGCAACAGTTACTAACTGTTTCTGTGAGCAGTGCTCTTTTGTCATGTGTATACTGGCTGTCATAGAGGGAGCATTAAGAATGAGCAGATCTGGTTATGTTGCATATATCAGAGATGACCTGATGTCCTGCTTGCTGCTAGCTGTATGTCGTTTGTGATTGAGTTTGCCATTGTCACAATAGCCAGCTGTTTCTCCTCAGAATGCATGCACGTCGCTAGGGAATTATTAGAATGATTTCTGTCTCAGTGTCATTAACAAGCACTCATGTCTATGGTGATATATTTGATAGGCACCCGCGCAGAGATAAGTACTGAAGAAGAGCTCTCGTATCACCCCTTCATGGTTGTTTTTTATGCGGGCAGAATGTTATGTTGTTTCTTCCCTCTGCATTGATAAAACTCGCTTCCCATTTTTGCCAATTTGTTTCTCTCATGTCTGCTTCCACTCTAATCTTCTATATTTTGCTTGCGTGTGCTAATCAGAATCTGAGCTGCTCCTTTTTCTTTTGCATGATTTCATGAGAAATTCAGAAATGTCTTTTGCGGGAGGAGGCTTGTGTGTCTCAAATGAAGTACTCCTCGTCTCCAAAAGTTGACTACTCTTGGCGTAACTGCGGTGCTACACTGCTAAGATATTGGGTCCTGCGAGCTTGGATTTGAATGCACTATATTTTGATTGCGGCATGGCTCCTTGCTAAATGTCACTCTCTAATTTTGTCCTAATTTCAGTGGAAAAGATGTTTTCATCCAGTATCTCCATGCATTCTAATATATATATATATATATATATATATATATGTATATTGTAACTCATTGTAAAAGGTGGAGTTCAGCTAGGTTTGTTGCAAGTTTTTATTCTTCATGGCATCTTTGCTGACCTTTTGGCATGACATTAGCAAGAAATGATGACTTGCTTCTTGCTTCTACGAAGCTGATTGTCGGTTACTTTTTCGCCCCACCTTTAAGTTTTGCAAAGCTGATAGTTATGAAAACAAAGAAAACACTCTTTCCGGGCCTTCTTGTTGCTTCTTCTTCGATCCCTATATTCAAAGATAAGGTTGAAATTTGATTGATAAGGAGGGTGATGTCGTTGCACACAGGAAAGAGAAAAGAAAGCCTCCCCCCCCACGGCAGACGTTATGGAAGCAACGGCCCAATACTAGTGGCTACAATGTCGTCGCTGCTTGAGCATCTGCGCCATTCTGATTTCCTATATTATTCAAATTCAGCGGCTGTGAAGGGCATCAACAACGTCCCTCCCCGCCCCCAAGAAATTAAAACATAATTATTATTATTATTATAGCACATATACAGCTGTGAAAAAACCAGCTGGTTATAATTATTTTATATTTTTTTATTTAAAAATATATTAAAATATATATTTTTTATTTTTTAAAAATTATTTTTGATATTAAAATATTAAAATAATCTAAAAACACTAAAAACAAATTAATTTAAAAAATAAAAAATAAAAAACATTTAAATTTTTTTAAAAAAATATTTCATCCTAGAGATGAGACACCCCTAACCTAAGATTTTCGAGGTGCAATTTAATTCTAATAATGGTGGCTCAACAATTTTCATTCGAATCTCAAACCTAAAATGGAACCTCGGCAAAAATACAAATACAATTCCCACAATGAACCCACCCTTGCGAGCTTTCAGCCAGATTCATTATACAATAAACATACAAAGGGCACCGAGAAAAATTGAACTGCAACAAGAGCTATTTGTGGAAAGGATCTCTTATCCTCCGAAGCCAATTCCAACACCAAACACAGTGATGGCGCAGAGGCCACCTTTAAAAGACGATAGCAGGCGTTATATCGTTGGTCAAATACAGGACAGAAATGGTAAAATATCATATACAACACTAGATTAGCTTAGAGTTAAGACACCCTTACGAGAAGATCGAGGAAAAGCTTGGGGGAACTGGGTGTCTACACCAGGTCAATAAATAGAATAAATTAAAAGGAATACAGCATCCAAACATAGCAACTAAACCATATGCCAGAGCAAGAAAAGCTTGAGCACCAAAATTCACTGACCACTCTGATTATATGTACGTGATTGAAAGTGAGAATGAAAAGATAAATGAAGAAAAATTGCTTAAAAACAAAGCACATACAGAAGGGCTTCTGCTTAAAGCAGTTTACTACTCCAATCACCATTCATTCTCAGAATGATTGGAAAAGAAAGGGTGATTTTGCCTCCAGCAGTATAAATTGTCGATGAACTGCACAACAGTATGGACACCAATTTCAAATGTCTGGGCAACACAGTCACAGAATGCACGCTTTCCATTGGTTAAAATATCTACAAAGGGTGAAGTAAACTGCAGCTACCCAGTACAAATTCAAGGAAATGACAGCTCAAACGACCCGGACAGATTCCTTTTAAGGTACAATCTGTCCTTTTAACATACAATGGGTACACCGACAGGGTGGGGGTTGGAGGCTGAAGATCAAATAACTCACTTACCACCCATCCTTGAGAACACATGTTAGATGATCTTTTGGAGTTAGCCAACATCAATCCAGGAGAACTGTAATTGAAAACGCAAAGAAAGCAGAAACACAATTACTTGACCTGTGAGCAAGAACTTAAGTGCAACCCATGCCCGAAAGAATGCAAGTTAGAGAAGGTTTCCCCCAACCTCTTATAAAATAAATAAATAAATAAAGGCAAAACATGCAACCTTACAGATAATTCATACAATGGAGGCCAAGGTGAGACACAGAGTAGAACATATATTTACAAAACATGCCAAACTTACTGGTGGATCACTGGATTGTGTCATTATTCATCTCTACTGCCATGAGGATTGCTTATAACCTTCCCATTCACCCTCTGGCTCCTTCCTCTTCAGAACACCTCCGCCGATCACTTGATACATCCTCGATTGCTCCTCTGCAAGGGCCGGTGAACTGGCAACTGACAGTTGCCTTGATGCAAGAGCTGAAGTCTCATCTCTACCTTCAATGTCTAGGCCTAGAGGCCCTGCATTGAGGTCGAGACCCTGCCTTACCCATTTCCTACTGCTCTCTGCAGCACCATTATTGTTAATGTCTGGGAGGTTAACAGCATAAGAAGGCCTTGGATAATGAGATGAGACTGCACCTACCGGTGCTGCTAATACTTGAGAGGGTACTGTGGGAAAGCAAAGCCTCCCACCAGATGATGAATCCACATATGATGCTGAACCACCTGAAAAAGTTGCAGAGGGCAGAGGGAAGCTGTTCCCAAAAGGAAAGACAGGATACTGAAATGGAGTAGATGGAAATGGCACTGCTGGAGAAGATGACAACACTGCTCCCCTGTAGATATCAGAATTAAATGGGTTGTTGCCAGTAGAGGGAGCCAACATCCTCCGAGGCCCACCAGTTGCAACTATAGGGAAAGGCTGCTCTCTTCTATCATGCAAGATAGATTGGATCGTGGCAGCAGGATATGGATTCCCTTGAGGAAACCAGGAGGGCAAGCTTCCCGATTCAGTACTGTTGATCCTAAGGCTAGAAATAGATGGTTGGGATGGCACAATGTTTCGGGCATGTTGGCTATGTGGTGATGGTTCGGCACTCACCTCGTCAACAAGAGGGCCATCATTTAAATCAAAGTCCCTGCGACTGCTGACCTCTCCATTTAGAAGACCACCTGATGACAATTTGGCAGGAAGTAGTGGGGCATCCAGCCTCCGACCAATGCTTGTCAGGTGATTACCCATATCACTAGCCTCATCTGCTCTATTCAAATCAAGATCAAATCCCCCAAAGCTCCGACCAGATAATGAACCCATCAGTGTATCACGTGCACAATCATTATTTTTTGCAAGGTCGGAGACAGAAACAGTATCCTGAGCAGAAATTCGAAAAGCCAAATCCTCAAGGATTCTTTCATCAGGTACATTCAAGTCGATATCCAACAAGTGCCGACCAGGCTTGGAAACCATTTCATCAGGGAGTGAGATGTTAGCTGTACCTAATGAAATCTCCAAAGCTTTTCTAGGTTCAGCTGGACGAAATGCACTAGTGGCTGCTGATCCCTTCCAACCAAGCTCCCCTCTACTCTTAAGTAAATCCTCTGGTGGAACAAAGGGCCCTTTTGCAGCAGCAGCTACTGTAATGGAAGCGGGAAGCCCACTAGACACAGAAGAAACTGGGAATGGAAAAGGGCTAATTAGTTGAATATCAGCAGAACATGCGGGTTCTCTCAAGTTATTTGGTTCCTCATATTTCCCATCATCAGCAATAAAGCCTTCATTCAGATCAAATTCAACTTTTGTTTCCAGATCTGATCCCCCTGTAGCAGATAAAGAAGAAGCATCAGCAGCGGCAGATGTACATTCCTCAGTTTCATCAGCTCCTGAGCCAGCCAACTTTGACCCTGTTGACCTCACTACTTGTTCTGATGCCTGAACAAGTGTGGGTTCTGCCTTGTGAGCAGCTGGTCTGGCACTACATTGCTTATTGCCCTGATTGCCTCCCAGGCTCTCCACCTTGCACTCACTTTCATGATCAGTTGCAGCTGGGGCTGTATTACTTTCATGTTTGATTTTCTTTTTCTCGGTAGAATGACTTCTGCCATCTGTTTCACCAGCCTTCACATCATGCATGTTTTCAGAAATCATATCCTTACCAGAACTAGAAGGTTGGGGCATTTCATCATTGGTTCCTTTTGCAAAACCAGACTGCATCATACCAGGTGGTTTTGGATCTGCCTGAATAGAAACATTCAGCTCTTTATTCATGTTTTTATTGTTCTCGCCATCAACCTCTACATGATGGTTTGATGATGATCCTTCAATTGCTTCAGTCCCAACTTGCACTCCTGTATAATTCACCTCAGTTAAGACAGAACCATGCAACTTATTTTTGTCATCAGATATGCCATCCCCCTCTTTCTCCCATGGTTCTTTGCCCCCACAATTTGATGTTTTCACAGCCATGCTAGCAGAGGACACGGGAGCTGCTAATGTTTCATCAGATTTCACATTGCTTTCCATGCATGGTTCAGCAGCATCCACATTGGAAGAATTGGAAGGTCCATTGAGCTCCCCTGCGTGTTTTTCTTGTGAAAACAGAACGGTTTTAGCCTCCGTGTTCTTGGATGGAGGAGTGCCAACAACAGTAACCCGCTTCTCATCGTCATCATCAACACCATCAGCAGACTTACCCTGGCTTTGAGCAGGATCATCACACGGAGATGATTTTCCTCTCAAACCACTTGGCGCCCAAGAGCGCTCAATGGGCATGCTTATACAAGGAGAATTTGTTGGCGAAACCACATCAGACTTGGACATCTCCCCAGCAGCCACACTAGCAAGTAGATTCATACCAACATCATCACCAACTGTCATGGATGCATTTCCTTCAGAATACTTCACACAACTTTCAATCAGGGCATTCATGGAGCTGAAAGAAGCATCATATGACTTCTCCGATTTAAGTTCAAACACAGTCAAAGAGGGTGTAGTTTTTGAGACTTCACCTAACTTCCTTGCATCATCACCTGTCCGACCATGCTCTTTATCGGGAACATTGGCAGGCGACCCATCTCTCTCATCTGACCCAGTCAGCACCTCCTTGAAATCATTGCTTTGCCAGGACTCGGTCTTCACATTTGATGTGATATTAGCTCGATAAGGATCATTTTTTTCCTTCAAATTGTGATCAAACTGGTCATGCCTCTCTGAAACCACAGGAGAAGAAGCTCTGCTACTCATGACTAAAGCATCTTCAAAAGTTCCTCCACTGGAACTTTGTGCGGGACTGCGACCTCTATTGGGAATTTTAACAATAAATTTATGATTATTCCCCTCAGCCATGGGAGCATCAAGTACCTTCTCACATGCCAAACTAGACTGTTGCAATTTCTCTGAACCTGGATTTTTGTGCAAGGGAGAACTTCTACTTGACCCACTATCTCTTTGGGCCCCAGATAAAGCTGGGCCTGAAAAGCCATTAACTGGTTTACGATGCCGCAAAGAGCCACCAATGATCTTATTTGCTGCCATTGAGACAGCAGTGGAGCTCCTTGCATCCTCCTTTCCTGACAATCCCACAGTTTTGGCATGTTCGCTAGAACAAGATTGACTGTTGTTGTGGGACTGACTAGAACTGCTGCTTTTCTCGTCCCTAGCTGCTGATACAGGTAGATCCATCGCACCACTGACACCAGTATTTCTGGGCTGTCCATCTTTCAAATTATTACCAGCTGCATTAGGTGACGCTGCTGGTTTGATGGGCCCTGGAGATGATCCAGACTTGGTCACAGTCTCCCCTTGGACAAGCTTGACTGGACCACTTTTGGAAGCAGAGAGTTGCACAGCTGAGCTCTTCATTGCAACCTCAGAGGATACACCAGGTCTGTTCCCACCATGTGAAACTTCAGGAAGACGTGATCTGGCAGTCCAGGAGACACCTTGGTTAGAGCCAGACTTTGCATTTGCATCCATTTCAGCCTCAACACGTTTCTTCCATGTGTCAACTAAGCTCCTTGCTTTCTTTTGTATTTCCAAGTTCTTATGCGTCCGCAAATGATTCACAGATTTGCCAATATTACACATTTGCAGAGCATGAAGATTTATAGGGAGTTTATCCAAAGCACGAAGCAAAACTAGTAGAAATTCCTCGACAGATTTATCACTATCCTTGTGGCTATTACCATCACCAATCTTCCCTTTATGGACCTCCTGCAGCCATTCATCAAATACAGGCAAGCCCCTTAGCTGCACAAACCGATTTAGGCAATCAAACTTATCTGTGGCAGCTATCGCACCAGCCAGTAATGACCGGCCAACCAAATCTACTTTTCTCTCGTTCCTCTCTGGCAGCATGAGATGCACTAATTTCTCAACCCCTTCAGAATCCACAAGTCCACCCTTTTCTGTAAATTTAGAAATCTCAGATTTCCAAATGCTCTCTGGTCTATGAACAGAATCCCCATCATCCATTTTCATAAAACGTTCTCGTTTAATGGGCTCAGACCCCTGATCTCCACGATCCCTTTTCTTTCCCTTAGATTGCGAAGGGAAGGAGGGGGCATTATTCTGTACGCTATCAGAACCAGGTTTCAGCTGTGGTGTTGAAGTTGGACCATTCATTGTCTTAGGAGAACATCCACCAGGCTGAATTGTTGCATGCATTTCTAAGCGTGTCTTAGATAATAGCTGATCCACTACTTCTTGCCGTTCCTGTGTAAGAAAGAGTTAACCAAACAGAATTGACAACTCAAAGCAAATTCAAGAACTGCAGCTACAACTCACATTAATATAATCCTGATCAGTTAGCCACCATAAACACTTGTTTGTAGTGTCATAAACTCGGCGGCAAACAAATGAGCAAATCCCTGATGGAAGTTCAACACCTTTTGGAAGGAAGGCAACTTTACACGGATGGAGTAGTGATGCAGCAGGAATTTCATCCTTGTGAAATGAAAAGAATACTTCGTTTGGTGCAGCTTCCAAAAGGATGCATTTGCCAAGCTTTATGTCAGCAGGCCGATAAAGCCAATTCACACCTAACTTTAACTTGTTCTCTTTACCAGTAGTCAGTCTTTGAATTATTCCTATGAAAGGAGGGGAATCCTGGGGCGGTTTGAACAGAGCACAGTCTCCAACATTGATCTTGCGTCCATCCTGTTAAAGGGGGAATAAGTGACAGGGCACTTTATTTAACTTACTAAAAGTCAATCTTCATACCAATAACTTCAGTAAATGTTCTGCTAACATAGAAAAAAATTTAGCATGCATTTTGATAGAATAAATAATTGCTTAATGGAATATCATTAATTGGCCACTCCTATCATAATAAGGATATCATTATGAACTTCATGGATTAAAGATCACCGCTTGCTAGTCCTTTTTTCTCATTCCATTCATTGAGTACTTGATTAAGCATTAATATATCAACAACGGTAAACCGAGCCATCGATCAGAAAAGGAAGCAACATACAGAATCATTAAAGCATGTAATGATCAGGAGAGATAAATCATTCGAATTTACACTTTCGGTCAACAATCACAAGAAAACAAGTGAAATTCAAATTCCATAACCTCATGCAACCTTCAACTACAGCAGAAACCTAAATGACAAATTTCTATATACAAACCAAACCCAAACTTGCTACTGAAAAAATTCATAAATACGGGAAAAAAAACATAAAACAAAAACTGCCCCGAGAACCCAATTTAAGCACCAATATCATGTGGCAACACAAAATCAGTCTCCAAAAGCCAACTTAGCGAACCCAATACCAACTGAGCTGTAATATCTCCACGTTAACCGAAATCAAAGAAAATCTGGGTCAATTCCTACAATTCCTATGTCAGACAAATAATATCTTCCTCTTTTGTCAACGAAGGTAGTGATTTCCCCAATTATTCATCATTGGAAGCCGTATAACATAGACTCCATGATCGAGACAAAAACCCAAAAAATAACAGAAAACAAAGCCCAAGAGAAAAGGATTACCTTGTAAAAAGAATCGGCTGGAGATGACAAAGAAGAAGGAGAAGGAGAAGAAACAAAATCGGGAGCAGCTACAACTGAATTGTTGTTAACACGTATGGGAGCAGTCAACATGTGCCGAATACGATCCCTTTTCCTCTCCTCCTCAACTTCCCGCCCATGCAGCATAGCCTTGCATTTTCCCCTTCGAGTACCATCAACCCTTAATCCTAACTCACACTTCCCCTCAATTAATTCACCAATTCAAAAACCCTAGATCCAACCAAGGCCAAAAAAAATGGAAAAGAAAAAAGAAAAGAAAAACCCTAGCTTCTGTAGACCGTTTATCAGTGCAATTCAAACCTAATTTGACCAAAATCAATTAACAACGCTGATCAACCGATCCGAATCGATATGCGATCCGTTAAATAAGAGATTCTGCTTTGATTTAGAGTGAGAAGAAGAGATATCGAGAATCTAGAGTGAGAAAAATCATGGAGAAAGAAAAGAAAAGCGAGCAGGCGAGCGAGAAATCGTAGAGAGAGAGAGACGGAAAAAAAGGAAAGGTGTACGTGGTAGATAGACTGAACCATGGACCGAGTCTAGTCCCCGTCAAAAGTATTGATGGGCCTGAACCCATTTTTAGCCTTGCATCTTTTTGGGTCAGATGTACGACTCTTTTTATTTAATCCAGAGCTTGGTGAATTTTTTTTTAAGACTTTATATTTAAATATTAATAACATTTTAAAAATATATTTATATAAAAATAATTACATCATAATATCAAACAGGTGATATCATTATTTACTAGTTTCTATGTTTATGTGAATATAGAGAATATTAATGAGATCTTTGAAATATAGAAATAAATTTGAAATTTTGAGTTGTTTAATAGAATAAGAGTTTCAAACGATTGTGTCCAGGATGATTGAACAATGATTTTTTATTTGATGTCGATAACTTGGTAATGAAATATAAAGGAAAACTCTGCCAAAATCATGGTAGAAAATATAAAAAAAATCACCCTAATTTTAAATTGAATTATGATATCCTTATTTGTAAGTTAAGTATAAAGATTGGAGATTGTTACAGTGATAAGCTCCGGTCTGGGTTAAGGAGTTAAATTAAGATTTAATAAGTATTAAATTGTTCTAGGATGTTGTGCACAAAGCAAGGCGCGATGACAAATCTCTCTTCGTCATAGAGACGAGGTCAAGATCTTGGTTTAGAGAGAGAGAGAGAGAAAGATAGAATTCCTTAGAGGATTCAACCTCCTATATATTTGCAACACCTTATCCAAGAGAGGTGCCTCCTCTGTCAACAGCGGTGCTAGCGGTAACCCCTACACCATATACCTATCTGGCATTTATAGTTTAGATTATGAGATTAGTGATGGAGGCGATGCCTCATGCATCAATACTGGCACCCTCAGTACTAGTAGCAGCGCAGGTATCACCGGTTTCTCTGCACCAGTGTACAGTGTGGTTACACTGGTTCGAGTAGTAAAGAGCATGCGAGAGTTGGGGTGCAAGTTATTTGCAGGAGAACCAGATGTTGAGATTACAGGTAGGTGGCTACCATACATTATAATACGTTATGAAACATATTTGGGTGGTGGAGGATTTGAGAGTGAATTGTGCCACTTATTTACTATCAAACAGAGCACGATCTTGGTGGGATACATTGCGATTTAGGAGACTTGCGAGGTTTTGAACATGGGCTGAGTTTAGGATGCAGTTTGAAAACCAGTTTTACCCATCATATCATTAAAAGGTGAAGGGACAAGAGTTTTTGGCCTTAACACAAAGTGATATGTCAGTACTTAATGATTAGTACTTAAAAGTGCATTTTTATCAAGGTTTTATATCATCATTTTGCACTTGAAGTATTAATAACTCCTTAACCAGAGCATGTTTTATCATAATAGATCTGATAATATAAGATAGCTTTAATTTATGGTAAATGTTCATTTTAAATGCAGGCATATCTCACAATTCAAAGGATTGATTTATGTGATTAACTATTGAAAGTGAAAGGACAAAGAAACGGCTAAGATTAGAAAGGAGATACCGATTCAATTCAAATTGGAACACTGTTCAGTTATTGGGTCATATCTGGAGCTGTAGATCTTGGATT
>Ga0325410_1001900_pt1 | contig 23329 bp, 6 predicted proteins | sample PopdelMetagenome_16_FD_206182 | JGI IMG/M metagenome (GOLD analysis project Ga0325410, IMG submission 206182) | Populus deltoides microbial communities from Bellville, Georgia, United States - Xylem-PdIQD-R3 | ecosystem: Host-associated > Plants > Phyllosphere > Stem > Wood/Secondary xylem...
CAGGAGGTTCAGTTGCGGCAGCGAAACAGAATTTCGCTGCGCAACACACAAATCGGCAGCGAATATCAAATCGCTGCAGCAGGTTCAGTTGCGGCAGCGAAACAGAATTTCTCTGCGCAACACACAAATCGGCAGCGAATATCAATTCGCTGCAGGGGGTTCAGTTGCGGCAGCGAAACAGAATTTCGCTGCGCAACACGCAAATTGGCAGCGAATATCAATTCGCTGCAGCAGGTTCAGTTGCGGCAGCGAAACAGAATTTCGCTGCGCAACACACAAATCGGCAGCGAATATCAATTCGCTGCAGGAGGTTCAGTTGCGGCAGCGAAACAGAATTTCGCTGCGCAACACACAAATCGGCAGCGAATATCAATTCGCTGCAGGAGGTTCAGTTGCGGTAGCGAAACAGAATTTCGCTGCGCAACACACAAATCGGCAGCGAATATCAATTCGCTGCAGCAGGTTCAGTTGCGGCAGCGAAACAGAATTTCGCTGCGCAACACACAAATCGGCATCGAATATCAATTCGTTGCAGGAGGTTCAGTTGCGGCAGCGAAACAGAATTTCTCTGCGCAACACACAAATCGGCATCGAATATTAATTCGCTGCAGCAGGTTCAGTTGCGGCAGCGAAACAGAATTTCGCTGCGCAACACACAAATCGGCAGTGAATATCAATTCGCTGCAGGAGGTTCAGTTGCGGCAGCGAAACAGAATTTCGCTGCGCAACACACAAATCGGCAGCGAATATCAATTCGCTGCAGGAGATTCAGTTGCGGCAGCGAAACAGAATTTCGCTGCGCAACACACAAATCGGCAGCATCAATTTCAGCACAATCATCACAGTAGAACACATTAATTCCAGCAACAAACATCACAGCAGAACACATTAATTCCAGCAACAACATCACATTAATTCCAGCAACAATCATCACAGCAGAACACATTAATTACCCCCTAGTTAAAGCCAGCCCTCTACCATGATTTATTAGATGTTCTGAAATTGACTTTATTTCACTTTTGTTTGCTTGTTCTCTTGGTTAATTTCAGCTTCCTTCACAACTGGCTTAGGTCTTAGATCAATTCTTTTCTTAGGGTTTTTCTTCTTCATTTTCGTTTTTGATCTTACAGGGGAGAGGAAGAGAGTTTCATGACCCATACCTTCTAAAGTTTTACAGGAGTTTCCGGAGGCCGTTTTCCTTGTAGTAGATGTGGAATCGCTACTCGGTTAGGCGGAGGTCTCGTCGCTCGAGACCACAGTACCGGTTCGAAAGGGCCATAACTTTTGATCCGACCTTTGGGTCGCCCTCAAATTTTTACAGGAGTTTCCGGACGCCGTTTTCCTTGTAGTAGATGTCGAATCGCTACTCGGTGAGGCGGAGGTGTCGGCGTTCGAGACCAGCGTACCGGTTCGATAGGGCCATAACTTTTGATCCGAACTTTGGATCAGCATCAAATTTTTACAGGAGTTTCCGGAGGCCGTTTTACTTGTAGTAGTTGTGGAATCGCTACTCGGTGAGGCGGAGGTCTCGTCGCTCGAGACCACAGTACCGGTTCGAAAGGGCCATAAATTTTGATCCGACCTTTGGGTCGCCCTCAAATTTTTACAGGAGTTTCCGGACGCCGTTTTCCTTGTAGTAGATGTCGAATCGCTACTCGGTGAGGCGGAGGTGTCGGCGTTCGAGACCAGCGTACCGGTTCGATAGGGCCATAACTTTTGATCCGAACTTTGGATCACCTTCAAATTTTTACAGGAGTTTCCCGAGGCCGTTTTACTTGTTGTAGATGTGGAATCGCTACTCGGCGAGGCAGAGGTCTCGTCGCTCGAGACCAGAGTACCGGTTCGAAAGGGCCATAACTTTTGATCCGACCATTGGCTCGCCCTCAAAGTTTTACAGGAGTTTCCGGAGGCCGTTTTCCTTGCAGTAGATGTGGAATCGCTACTATGTGAGGCGGCGGTCTCGTCGTTCGAGACCAGAGTACCGGCTCGAAAGGGCCATAACTTTTGATCCAACCGTTGGATCGCCCTCAAATTTTTACAGGAGTTTCCTGAAGCCGTTTTCCTTGGAGTAATCGTGGAATCGCTACTCGGGGAGGCGGAGTTCTCGTCGCTTGAGACCAGAGTACCGGTTCGAAAGCGCCATAACTTCTGATCCGACCGTTGGATCCCCTCAAATTTTTACAGGAGTTTACGGACGCCGTTTTCCTTGGAGTAGATGTGGAATCCCTACTCGGTGAGGCGGAGGTCTTTGCGCTCAAGACCAGCGTACCGGTTCGAAAGGGCCATAACTTTTGATCCGAACTTTGGATCGCCTTCAAATTTTTAAAGGAGTTTCCGGAAGCCGTTTTCCTTGCAGTAGATGTGGAATCGCGACTCGGTGAGGCGGCGGTCTCGTCGCTCGAGACCAGAGTACCGGTTCGAAAGGGCCATAACTTTTGATCCTACCTTTGGGTCGCCCTCAAATGTTTGCAGGAGTTTCCGGAGGCCGTTTTCCTTGTAGTAGATGTGGAATCGCTACTCAGTGAGGCCGAGGTCTCGTCGCTCGAGACTAGAGTACCGGTTTGAAAGAGCCATAACTTCTGATCCGATCGTTGGATGACCCTCAAATTTTTACAGGAGTTTACTGATGCCGTTTTCCTTAGAGTAGATGTGGAATCCCTACTCGGTGAGGCGGAGGTCTTTGCGCTCGAGACCAGCGTACCGGTTCGAAAGGGCCATAACTTTTGATCCGAACTTTGGATCGCCTTCAAATTTTTACAGGAGTTTCTGGAGGCCGTTTTCCTTGTAGTAGATGTTGAATCGCTACTCGGTGAGGCCGAGGTCTCGTCGCTCGAGACCAGAGTACCGGTTTCAAAGGGCCATAACTTTTGATCCGACCTTTGGATCGCCCTCAAATTTTTACATGAGTTTCCGGAGGCCGTTTTCCTTGTAGTAGATGTGGAATCGCGACTCGGTGAGGCGGCGGTCTCGTCACTCGAGACCAGAGTACCGGTTCGAAAGGGCCATAACTTTTGATCCTACCTTTGGGTCGCCCTCAAATGTTTGCAGGAGTTTCCGGAGGCCGTTTTCCTTGTAGTAGATGTCGAATCGCTACTCGGTGAGGCCGAGGTCTCGTCGCTCGAGACTAGAGTACCGGTTCGAAAGAGCCATAACTTCTGATCCGACTGTTGGATCGCCCTCAAATTTTTACAGGAGTTTCTGGAGTCCGTTTTACTTGTTGTAGATGTGGAATCGCTACCCGGTGAGGCGGCGGTCTCGTTGCTCGAGACCAGAGTGCCGGTTCGAAAGGGCCAGAACTTTTGATCCTACCTTTGGGTCGCCCTCAAATGTTTGCAGGAGTTTCCGGAGGCCGTTTTCCTTGTAGTAGATGTGGAATCGCTACTCGGTGAGGCCGAGGTCTCGTCGCTCGAGACTAGAGTACCGGTTCGAAAGAGCCATAACTTCTGATCCGACCGTTGGATCGCCCTCAAATTTTTACAGGAGTTTCCGGAGGCCGTTTTCCTTGTAGTAGATGTGGAATCCCAACTCGGTGAGGCGGAGGTGTCGGCGTTCGAGACCAGCGTACCGGTTCGAAAGGGCCATAACTTTGGATCCGACCGTTGGATCGCCCTTAAATTTTTAAAGGAGTTTTCGGAAGCCGTTTTTCTTGCAGTAGATGTGGAATCGCTATTCGGTGAGGCGGCGGTCTCGTCGCTCGAGACCAGAGTACCGGTTTAAAAGGGCCATAACTTTTGATCCGACCTTTGGATCGCCCTCAAATTTTTACAGGAGTTTCCAGACGCCGTTTTCCTTGTAGTAGATGTCGAATCGCTACTCGGTGAGGCGGAGGTGGCGGCGTTCGAGACCAGCGTACCGGTTCCATAGGGCCATAACTTTTGATCCGAATTTTGGATCACTTTCAAATTTTTACAGGAGTTTCCAGAGGCCGTTTTCCTTGTTGCAGATGTGGAATCGCTACGCGGTGAGGCGGAGGTCTCATCGCTCGAGACCAGAGTACCGGTTTGAAAGGGCCATAACTTTTTATCCGACCTTTGGATCGCCCTCAAATTTTTACAGGAGTTTCCAGACGCCGTTTTCCTTGTTGTAGATGTCGAATTGCTACTCGGTGAGGCGGAGGTGGCGGCGTTCGAGACCAGCGTACCGGTTCCATAGGGCCATAACTTTTGATCCGAATTTTGGGTCGCCCTCAAATTTTTACAGGAGTTTCCTGAGGCCGTTTTCCTTGTTGTAGATGTGGAATCGCTACGCGGTGAGGCGGAGGTCTCGTCGCTAGAGACCAGAGTACCGGTTCGAAAGGGCCATAACTTTTGATCCGACCTTTGGATCGCCCTCAAATTTTTACAGGAGTTTCCGGAGGCTGTTTTTCTTGTAGTAGATGTGGAATCGCTACCCGGTAAGGCGGCGGTCTCGTCGCTCGAGACCAGAGTGCCGGTTCGAAAGGGCCATAACTATTGATCCGACCTTTGGGTCGCCCTCAAATTTTTACAGGAGTTTTCGGAGGCCGTTTTACTTGTTGTAGATGTGGAATCGCTACTCGGTGAGGCGGAGGTCTCGTCGCTCGAGACCAGAGTACCGGTTCGAAAGGGCCATAACTTTTGATCCGATCATTGGATCGCCCTCAAATTTTTACAAGAGTTTCCGGAGGCCGTTTTACTTGTTGTAGATGTGGAATCGCTACTCGGTGAGGCGGAGGTCTCGTCGCTCGAGACCAGAGTACCGGTTCGAAAGGGCCATAACTTTTGATCCGACCATTGGATCGCCCTCAAATTTTTACAGGAGTTTACGGACGCCGTTTTCCTTGTAGTAGATGTGGAATCCCTACTCGGTGAGGCGGAGGTCTTTGCGCTCGAGACCAGCGTACCGGTTCGAAAGGGCCATAACTTTTGATCCGACCTTTGGATCGCCCTCAAATTTTTACAGGAGTTTCCGGAGGCCGTTTTACTTGTAATAGATGTGGAAGCGCTACATGGTGAGGCGGCGGTCTCGTCGCTCGAGACCAGAATGCCGATTCGAAAGGGCCATAACTTTTGATCTGACCTTTGGATCGCCTTCAAATTTTTACAGGAGTTTCTGGAGGCTGTTTTCCTTGTAGTAGATATGGAATCGCTACTTGGTGAGGCGGCGGTCTCGTCGCTCGAGACAAGAGTATCGGTTCCAAAGGACCATAACTTTTGATCCCACCGTTGGATCGCCCTCAAATTTTTACAGGAGTTTGCGGAAGCCATTTCCCTTGAAGTAGATATGGAATCGCTACTCAGTGAGGCGTAGGTGTCGGCGGTCGAGACTAGTGTACCGGTTCGAAAGGGCCATAATTTTTTATCCGACCGTTGGATCGCGCTCAAATTTTTACAGGAGTTTCCGGAGGTCATTTTCCATGGAGTAATTGTGGAATCCCTACTTGGTGAGGCGGAGGTCTCGTCGCTCGAGACCAGCGTACCGGTTCCAAAAGGCCATAACTTTTGATCCGACCGTTGGATCGCCCTCAAATTGTTACAGGAGATTCCGGAGGTCATTTTCATTGGAGTAGTTGTGGAATCGCTACTCGGTGAGGCGGAGGTCTCGTCGCTCTAGACCAGAGTACCGGTTTGAAAGGGCCATAACTTTTGATCCGACCTTTGGATCGTCCTCAAATTTTTACAGGAGTTTCCGGACGCCGTTGTCCTTGTAGTAGATGTGGAATTGCTACTCGGTGAGGCGGAGGTGTCGGCCGTCGAGACCAGAGTACCGGTTCGAAAGGGCCATAACTTTTGATCCGACCGTTGGATCGTCCTCAAATTTTTACAGGAGTTTCCGGATGCCGTTTTCATTGTAGTAGATGTGGAATCGCTACTCAGTGAGACGGAGGTGTCGGCGCTCGAGACCAGCGTACCGGTTCGAAAGGGCCATAACTTTTGATCCGACCTTTGGATCGCCCTCAAATTTTTACAGAAGTTTCCGGAGGCCGTTTTAATTGTAGTAGATGTGGAATCGCTACTCAGTGAGGCGGCGGTCTCGTCACTCGAGACCAGAGTGCCGATTCGAAAGGGCCAACTTTTGATCTGACCTTTGGATCGCCTTCAAATTTTTACAGGAGTTTCTGGAGGCCGTTTTTCTTGTAGTAGATGTGGAATCGCTACTCAGTGAGACGGAGGTGTCGGCGGTCGAGACCAGTGTACCGGTTCGAAAGGGCCATAATTTTTTATCCGACCGTTGGATCGTGCTCAAATTTTTACAGGAGTTTCCGATGGTCGTTTTCCTTAGAGTAATTATGGAATCGCTACTCGGTGAGGCGGAGGTGTCGTCGCTAGAGATCAGAGTACCGGTAACAGCGGTTCATTGCTGATTTCTTAATCCCTAGGGGCTGTCTGGGCTGTCGAATCCACGCGTCACCGGTGAGAGCAGTTCGTTGGTCATTTCTTAGTCCCTAGGGGCTGTGTGGGCTGTCGAATCCACGCGTCACCCATGACAGCAGTTCGTCGCTCATTTCTTAGTCCCTAGGGGGTGTGTGGGCTGTCGAATCCACGCGTTAGCCGTGACAGCAGTTCGTTGGGCATTTCTGAGTTCCAAGGGGCTGTGTGGGTTGTCGAATCCATGCGTCACCCGTGACAGCAGTTCGCAGATTATTTATGAGTCCTTATGGGCTGTTTGGGCTGTCGAATCCAGGCGTCGCCGGTGACAGCAGTTCGGTGATGATTTCTGAGTCCCTAGGCTGTGTGGGCAGTCGAATCCACGCGTCCCTCGTGATAGCAGTTCGTCGATGATTTCTCAGTCCCTATGGCAGTGGGGGCTGTCGTTTTCGTTGCTGATTTCTTAATCCCTAGGGGCTGTCTGGCTGTCGAATCCACGCGTCACCCGTGACAGCATTTCGTCGCTGATTTCTGAGTCTCTAGGGGGCTATGTGGGCTGTCGAATCCACGCTTCACCGATGATAGTAGTTCGTTGATGATTTCTGAGTCCATAGGGGGCTGTGTGGGCTGTCGAATCCACGCGTCACCCATGACAGCAGTTCGTCGCTGATTTCTTAGTCCCTAGGGGGTGTCTGGGCTGTCGAATCCACGCGTCACCCGTGACAGTAGTTCGTTGGGCATTTCTGAGTCCCAAGGGGCTGTGTGGGTTGTCGAATCCATGCGTCACCCGTGACAGCAGTTCGCAGATTATTTATGAGTCCCTAGGGGCTGTTTGGGCTGTCGAATCCAGGCGTCGCCGGTGACAGCAGTTCAGTGATGATTTCTGAGTCCCTAGGCTATGTGGGCAGTCGAATCCATGCGTCCCCCGTGATATCAGTTCGTCGATGATTTCTCAGTCCCTATGGTAGTGGGGGCTGTCGTTTTCGTTGATGATTTCTGAGTCCCTAGGGGGCTGTGTGGGCTGTCGAATCCACGCGTCACCCGTGACAGCAGTTCGTTGGTCATTTCTTAGTCCCTGGGGCTGTGTGGGCTGTCGAATCCACGCATCACCCGTGATAGCAGTTCGGTGATGATTTCTGAGTCCCTAGGGCACTGTGCGTGCTGTCAATTCCACGCGTCACTGGTGACAGCAGTTCATTGATGATTTCTTAGTCCTTAGGGGATGTCTGGGCTGTCGAATCCACGCGTCACCCGTGACAGCAGTTCGCTGATTATTTATGAGTCCCTAGGGCTGTTTGGGCTGTCGAATCCACGCATCACTCGTGATAACAGTTCGTTGATGATTTTTGAGTCCCTAGGGGGCTGTGTGGGCTGTCGAATCCACGCTTCCCCGTGACAGCAGTTCGTCGATGATTGATGAGTCCCTTAGGCAGTGGGGACTGTCGTTTTCGTTGATGATTTCTGAGTCCCTAGGGGGCTGTGTGGGCTGTGGAATCCACGCGTCACCAATGACAGTAGTTCGTTGATGATTTCTGAGTCCCTAGGGGGCTGTGTGGGCTGTCGAATCCCCGCGTCACCGATGAGAGTGGTTCGTGGATGATTTCTTAGTCCCTAGGGGCTGTCTAGGCTGTCGAATCCAGGCTTCACCAGTGACAGCAGTTCGTCGATGATTTTTGAGCCCTTAGGGGGCTGTGTCGGCTGTCGAATCCACTCGTCACCGATGACAGTAGTTCGTGGATGATTTCTTAGTCCTTAGGGGCTGTCTGGGTTATCGAATCCACGCGTCACCTGTGACAGCAGTTCGCTGGTCATTTATGAGTCCCAAGGGGCTGGTTGGGCTGTCGAATCCAGGCGTCGCCGGTGACAGCAGTTCGGTGATGATTTCTAAGTCCCTAGGGGCTGTGTGGGCTGTCCAATCCACGCGTCACCGATGACAGTAGTTCGGTGATGATTTCTGAGTCCCTAGGGGGCTGTGTGGGCTGTCAAATCCCCGCGTCACCGATGACAGTAGTTCGTCGATGATTTCTGAGTCCCTAGGGGTTGTCTGGGCTGTGGAATCCACGCGTTACCAGTGACAGCAGTTCGTTGGTAATTTCTGAGTCCATAGGGGCTGTGTGGGCTGTCGAATCCATGCGTCACCCGTGACAGCAGTTCGTTGGTCATTTGTGAGCACCTAGGGGCTGTGTGGGCTGTGGAATCCAGGCGTCAACAGTGACAGTAGTTCGCTACTTATTTATGAGTTTCCAGGGGCTGTTTCGACTGTCGAATCCACGCGTCACCCGTGAGAGCAGTTCGGTGATGATTTCTGAGTCCCTAGGGGACTGTGCGGGCTATCGATTCCACGCGTCACCGCTGACAGCAGTTCATTGATGATTTCTTAGTCCCTAGGAGATGTCTGGGCTGTCGAATCCACGCGTCACCCGTGACAGGAGTTGGATGGTCATTTCTGAGTCCCTAGGGGCTGTCGAATCCAGGCGTCACCCGTGACAGCAGTTCGCTGATTATTTATGAATCCCTAGGGCTGTTTGGGCTGTCGAATCCACTCATCACTCGTGACAGCAATTCGTTGATGATTTTTGAGTCCCTAGGACGCTGTGTGGGCTGTCGAATCCACGCGTTACCAGTGACAGCAGTTCGTTGGTCATTTCTGAGTCCATAGGGGCTGTGTGGGCTGTCGAATCCATGTGTCACCCGTGACAGCAGTTCTCTGATTATTTATGAGTCCCTATGGGCTATTTGTGCTGTCGAATCTAGGCGTCGCCAGTGACAGCAGTTCGGTGATGATTTTTGAGTCCCTAGAGGGCTGTGTGGGCTGTCGAATCCACGCGTCACCGATGACAGTAGTTCGCGGATGATTTCTTAGTCCCTAGGGATAGTCTGGGCTGTCGAATCCGTGCGTCACCCGTGACAGCAGTTCGTTGGTCATTTCTGAGCACCTAGGGGCTGTGTGGGCTGTGGAATCCAGGCGTCAACCGTGACAGTAGTTCGCTGCTTATTTATGAGTTTCCAGGGGCTGTTTCGACTGTCGAATCCACGCGTCACCCGTGAGAGCAGTTCGGTGATGATTTCTGAGTCCCTAGGGGACTGTGCGGGCTATCGATTCCACGCGTCACCGCTGACAGCAGTTCATTGATGATTTCTTAGTCCCTAGGGGATGTCTGGGCTGTCGAATCCACGCGTCACCCGTGACAGGAGTTGGATGGTCATTTCTGAGTCCCTAGGGGCTGTCGAATCCAGGCGTCACCCGTGACAGCAGTTCGCTGATTATTTATGAGTCCCTAGGGCTGTTTGGGCTGTCGAATCCACGCATCACTCGTGACAGCAATTCGTTGATGATTTTTGAGTCCCTAGGAGGCTGTGTGGGCTGTCGAATCCACGCTTCCCCGTGACAACAGTTCGTCGATGATTTATGAGTCCCTTTGGCAGTGGGGACTGTCGTTTTCGTTGATGATTTCTGAGTCCCTAGGGTGCTGTGTGGGCTGCGGAATCCACGCGTCACCAATGACAGTAGTTCGTTGATGATTTCTGAGTCCCTAGGGGGCTGTGTGGGCTGTTGAATCCCCGCGTCACGGATGAGAGTGGTTCGTGGATGATTTCTTAGTCCCTAGGGGCTGTCTAGGCTGTCGAATCCAGGCTTCACCAGTGACTGCAGTTCGTCGATGATTTTTGAGCCCCTAAAGGGCTGTGTGGGCCGTCGAATCCACTTGTCACCGATGACAGGAGTTCGTGGATGATTTCTTAGTCCTTAGGGGCTGTCTGGGGTGTCGAATCAACGCGTCACCCGTGACAGCAGTTCTTCGCTGATTTCTAAGTCCCTAGGGGGCTATGTGGGCTGTTGAATCCACGCGTCACCGATGACAGTAGTTCATTGATGATTTCTGAGTCCCTAGGGGGCTGTGTGGGCTGTCGAATCCCCGCGTCACCGATGACAGTAATTCGCGGATGATTTCTTAGTCCCTAGGGCCTGTCTGGGCTGTCGAATCCACGGGTCACCCGTGACAGCAGTTCGTCGATGATTTCTGAGTCCCTAGGGGCTGTAGGGGCAGTCGAAGCAACGCGTCCCCCGTGACAGCAGTTCGTCGATTATTTCTGAGTCCCTATGGCAGTGGGGGCTGTCGTTTTCGTTCATGATTTCTGAGTCCCTAGGGGGCTGTGTGGGCTGTCGAATCCACGCGTCACCAATGACAGCAGTTCGTTGGTCATTTATGAGTCCCAAGGGGCTGTTTGGGCTGTCGAATCCAGGCGTCGCCGGTGACAGCTGTCGAATCCAGGCGTCGCCGGTGACAGCAGTTTGGTGATGATTTCTGAGTCCCTAAAGGTCGTGTGGGCTGTTAAATCCACGCGTCACTCGTGACAGCAGTTCGTCGATGATTTCTGAGTCCATTTGGTAGTGGGGGCTGTCGTTTCCGTTGATGATTTTTGAGTCCCTAAGGGGCTGTGTGGGCTGTCGAATCCACGTGTCACCGTTTACAGTAGTTTGCGGATGATTTCTTAGTCCCTAGGGCCTGTCTGGGCTGTCGAATCCACGGGTCACCCGTGACAGCAGTTCGTCGATAATTTCTTAGTTCCTAGGGGCTGGGTGGGCAGTCGAATCCAAGCGTCCCCCGTGACAGCAGTTCGTCGATGATTTCTCAGTTCTTATGGCAGTGGGGGCTGTCGTTTCCGTTCATGATTTCTGAGTCCCTATGGGGCTGTGTGGGCTGTCGAATACACGCGTCACCGATGACAGCAGTTCGCTGGTAATTTATGAGTCCCAAGGGGCTGTTTGGGTTGTCGAATCCAGGCGTCGCCGGTGACAGCAGTTCGGTGATGATTTTCTGAGTCGCTAGGGGCTATGTGGGCTGTCTAATCCACGCGTCACCGATGACAGTAGTTCGGTGATGATTTCTGAGTCCCTAGGGGGCTGTGTGGGCTGTCGAATCCACGCGTCACCGATGACAGTAGTTCGCGGATGATTTCTTAGTCCCTAGGGCTGTGTGGGCTGTCGAATCCACGCGTCACCGATGACAGTAGTTCGCGGATGATTTCTTAGTCCCTAGGGCCTGTCTGGGCTGTCGAATCCACGGGTCACCTGTGACAGCAGTTCGTCGATGATTTCTAAGTCCCTAGGGGCTGTAGGGGCAGTCGAAGCAACGCGTCCCCCGTGACAGCAGTTCGTCGATGATTTCTGAGTCCCTATGGCAGTGGGGGCTGTCGTTTCCGTTCATGATTTCTGAGTCCCTAGGGGGCTGTGTGGGCTGTCGAATCCACGCGTCACCGATGAAGCAGTTCGCTAGTCATTTATGAGTCCCAAAGGGCTGTTTGGGCTGTCGAATCCAGGCGTCGCCGGTGACAGCAGTTCGGTGATGATTTCTAAGTCCCTAAAGGTCGTGTGGGCTGTTAAATCCACGCGTCACCCGTGACAGGAGTTCGTCGATGATTTCTGAGTCCATTTGGCAGTGGGGGCTGTCGTTTCCGTTGATGATTTCTGAGTCCCTAAGGGGCTGTGTGGGTTGTCGAATCCACGCGTCACCGATGATAGTAGTTCGTTGATGATTTCTGAGTCCCTAGGGGGCTTTGTGGGCTGTCGAATCCCCGCGTCACCGATGCCAGTAGTTCGTGGATGATTTCTTAGTCCCTAGGGGCTGTCTAGGCTGTCGAATCCACGCGTCACCCGTCACAGCAGTTCGTCGATGATTTCTGAGTCCCTATGAGCTGTCTGGGTGTCAAATCCACGCGTCACCCGTGACAGCAGTTCGGTGGTCATTTCTTAGTTCCTAGGGGCTGTGTGGGCTGTCGAATCCAGGCGTCACCCGTAACAGCAGTTCGTCGCTGATTTCTGAGTTCCTAGGGGCTGTCTGGGCTGTCGAATCCGCGCGTCACCCGTGAGAGTAGTTCGTGGCTGATTTCTGAGCCCTTAGGGGCTTTCTGGCTGTGGAATCCACGCGTAACCGGTGACAGCAGTTCGGTGGTCATTTCTGAGTCCCTAGGGCTGTCTCGGTTGTCGAATCCACGCGTTACCTTAGACAGCAGTTCGCTGATTATTTATGAGTCCCTAGGAGCTGTGTGGGCTGTCGAATCCACGTGTCACTCATGACGGCAGTTCGTTGGTCATTTCTAAGTCCTAGGGGCTGTGTGGGCTGTCGAATCCACGCGTCACCCGTGACAGCAATTCGTCGATGATTGGTGACTCCATTGGGGGCTGTCTGGGCTGTTGAATCCACGCATCACACGTGACAGCAGTTTGCTGATTATTTATGAGTCCCTAGGGCTGTTTGGGCTGTCGAATCCACGCTTCCCCCGTGACAGCAGTTCACTGATTAATGCTGAGTCCCTAGGGGCTGTGTGGGCTCTCCAATCCATGCGTCACCCGTGACAGCAGTTCGTTGATGATTTTTAAGACCCTAGGGGGTTGTGTGGGCTGTCGATTCCACGCGTCACCGGTGACAGCAATTCGTTGTTGATTTCTTAATCCCTAGTGGCTTTGTGAGCTGTAGAATCCACGCGTCACCCGTGACAACAGTTCATTGGTCGTTTCTGAGTCCCAAGGGCTGTTTGGGCTGTCGAATCCACGCGTCAACCGTGACAGCAATTTGTCGATGATTGGTGACTCCATTGGGGGCTGTCTGGGCTGTTGAATCCACGCGTCACACGTGATAGCAGTTTGTCGATGATTTCTGAGTCCCTAGGGCAGAGGGGGCTTTCGATTCCGTTGATGATTTCTGAGTCCCTAGGGGGCTGTGTGGGCAGTCGATTCCACGCTTCACCGGTGACAGCAGTTCGTTGATGATTTCTTAGTCCCTAAAGGCTGTGTGGGCTTTTGAATCCACGCGTCACCTGTGACAGCAGTTCGTCGCTGATGTATGACTCCCTAGGGGCTGTCTAGGCTGTCAAATCCACGCATCGCTCGTGACAGCAGTTCGTTGGTCATTGCTGAGTCCCTAGAGGCTGTCTGGGCTGTCGAATCCACGCGTCACCCTTGATAGCATTTCGTTCATGATTTTTGACTCCCTAGGGGGCTCTCTGGGTTGTCGAATCCACGTGTCACCCGTGACAGCAGTTCGTTGGTCATTTCTGAGTCTCAGGGGCTGTGTGGGCTCTCAATTCCATGCGTCACCGGTGACAATAGTTCGTTGCTGATTTCTTAATCCCTATGGGCTATCTGGTCTGTCGAATCCACGCGTCACCAGTGACAGCAGTTCGGTAGTCATTTCGGAGTCCCTAGGGGTTGTGTGGGCTGTCGATTCCACGCGGCACCGGTGACAGCAGTTCGATGATGATTTCTAAGTCCCTAGGAGCTGTTTGGGTTGTCGAATCCACACATCGCCCGTGACAGCAGTTCGTTGGTCATTTCTGAGTCCCTAGGGGCTGTGTGGGCTGTCGAATCCACGCGTCACCCGTGACAGCAGTTCGTTGATGATTTTTGCGACCCTAGGGGGTGTGTGGGCTGTCGAATCCACTCGTCACCCGTGACAGCAGTTCGTTGGTCATTTCTTAGTCCCTTGGGCTGCGTGGGCTGTCGAATCCACGCGTCACCGGTGACACCACTTCGTTGTTGATTTCTTAATCCCTAGGAGCTGTGTGGGCTATAGAATCCACGCGTCACCCGTGACAGCAGTTCTTTGGTCATTTCTGAGTCCCTAGGGCTGTGTGGGCTGTGGAATCCATGCGTCACCCGTGACAACTCTTCGCTGATTATTTATGGGTCCCTAGGGGCTGTTTGGGCTATCGAATCCAGGCGTCGCCGGTGATAGAAGTTCGGTGATGATTTTTGAATCCCTAGGGGGATGTGTCGGCTGTTGATTCCACGCGTCACCGGTGACAGTAGTTGGTCGATGATTTGTGACTCTGTTGGGGGTTGTCTGGGCTGTCGAATCCACGCGTCACACGTGACAGCAGTTTGTCGATGATTTCTGAGTCCTAGGGCAGTGGGGGCTGTCGATTCCGTTGATGATTTCTGAGTTCCTAGGGGGATGTGTGGGCTGTCGATTCGACGCTTCACCGGTGACAGTAGTTCGTTGATGATTTCTTAGTCCCTAGTGGCTATCTAGGCTGTCAAATCCACGCGTCACCCGTGACAGCAGTTCGTTGTTGATTTCTTAATCCCTAGGGGCTGTCTGGTCTGTCGAATCTACGCGTCACCCGTGACAGCAGTTCGGTGGTCATTTCTGAGTCCCAGGGGTTGTGTGGCCTGTCGAATCCACGCGTTACCCGTGACAGCAGTTGGTCGATGATTTGTGACTCCGTTGGGGGCTGTCTGGGCTGTCGAATCCACGCGTCACACGTGACAGCAGTTTGTCGATGATTTCTGAGTCCTCGGGCTGTGGGGGCTGTCGATTCCGTTGATGATTTCTGAGTCCCTAGGGGGCTGTGTGGGCAGTAGATTCCACGCTTCACCGGTGACAGCAGTTTGTCGATGATTTCTGAGTCCCTAGGGCATTGGGGGCTGTCGATTCCGTTGATGATTTCTGAGTCCCTAGGGGGCTGTCCGGGCAGTCGATTCCACACTTCACCGGTGACAGCAGTTCGTTGATGATTTCTTAGTCCCTATGGGCTGTGTGGGCTGTCGAATCCACGCGTCACCTGTGATTCGTCGCTTATGTATGACCCCCTAGGGCTGTCTGGGCTGTAGAATACACGTGTCACCCGTGACAGCAGTTCGTTGATGATTTGTGACTCCGTAGGGGCTGTTTGGGCTGTCGAATCCACGCGTCACTGGTGACAGCAGTTCATTGATGATTTCCTAATCCCTAGGGGCTGTCTGGGCTGTCGAATCCACGCGTCACCCGTGACAGCAGTTCGTTGGTCATTTCTGAGTCCTAGGGGCTGTGTGGGCTCTCAATTCCATGCGTCACCGGTGACAATAGTTCGTTGCTGATTTCTTAATCCCTATGGGCTGTCTGGCTGTCGAATCCACGCGTCACCAGTGACAGCAGTTCGGTGGTCATTTCGGAGTCCCTAGGGGTTGTGTGGGCTGTCGATTCCACGCGGCACCGGTGACAGCAATTCGATGATGATTTCTAAGTCCTAGGGCATTGGGGGCTGTCGATTCCGTTGATGATTTCTGAGTCCCTAGGGGGCTGTGTGGGCAGTAGATTCCACGCTTCACCGGTGACAGCAGTTTGTCGATGATTTCTGAGTCCCTAGGGCATTGGGGGCTGTCGATTCCGTTGATGATTTCTTAGTCCCTATAGGCTGTGTGGGCTGTCGAATCCACGCGTCACCTGTGACAGCAGTTCGTCGCTTATGTATGACCCCCTAGGGCTGTCTGGGCTGTAGAATCCACGTGTCACCCGTGACAGCAGTTCGTTGATGATTTGTGACTCCGTAGGGGCTGTTTGGGCTGTCGAATCCACGCGTCACTGGTGACAGCAGTTCATTGATGATTTCCTAATCCCTAGGGGCTGTCTGGGCTGTCGAATCCACGCGTCACCCGTGACAGCAGTTCGTTGGTCATTTCTGAGTCCCAGGGGCTGTGTGGGCTCTGAATTCCATGCGTCACCGGTGACAATAGTTCATTGCTGATTTCTTAATCCCTATGGGCTGTCTGGTCTGTCGAATCCACGCGTCACCAGTGACAGCAGTTCGGTGGTCATTTCAGAGTCCCTAGGGGTTGTGTGGGCTGTCGATTCCACGCGGCACCGGTGACAGCAGTTCGATGATGATTTCTAAGTCCTAGGGCATTGGGGGCTGTCGATTTCGTTGATGATTTCCGAGTCCCTAGGGGGATGTGTGGGCTGTCGATTCGACGCTTCACCGGTGACAGCAGTTTGTCGATGATTTCTAAGTCCCTAGGGCATTGGGGGTTGTCGATTCCATTGATGATTTCTGAGTCCCTAGGGGGCTGTCTAGGCAGTCGATTCCACACTTCACCGGTGACAGCAGTTCGTTGATGATTTCTTAGTCCCTATGGGCTGTGTGGGCTGTCGAATCCACGCGTCACCTGTGACAGCAGTTCGTCGCTTATGTATGACCCCCTAGGGCTGTCTGGGCTGTAGAATCCACGTGTCACCCGTGACAGCAGTTCGTTGATGATTTGTGACTCCATAGGGGCTGTTTGGGCTGTCGAATCCACGCGTCCCTGGTGACAGCAGTTCATTGATGATTTCCTAATCCCTAGGGGCTGTTTGGCTGTCGAATCCACGCGTCACCCGTGACAGCAGTTCGTTGGTCATTTCTGAGTCCCAGGGGCTGTGTGGGCTCTGAATTCCATGCGTCACCGGTGACAATAGTTCGTTGCTGATTTCTTAATCCCTATGGGCTGTCTGGTCTGTCGAATCCACGCGTCACCAGTGACAGCAGTTCGGTGGTCATTTCAGAGTCCTTAGGGGTTGTGTGGGCTATCGATTCCACGCGGCACCGGTGACAGCAGTTCGATGATGATTTCTAAGTCCTAGGGCATTGGGGGCTGTCGATTCCGTTGATGATTTCTGAGTCCCTAGGGGGATGTGTGGGCTGTCGATTCAACGCTTCACCGGTGACAGCAGTTTGTCGATGATTTCTAAGTCCCTAGGGCATTGGGGGCTGTCGATTCCGTTGATGATTTCTGAGTCCCTAGGGGGCCGTGTGAGCAGTCGATTCCACACATCACCGGTGACAGCAGTTCATTGATGATTTCTTAGTCCCTATGGGCTGTGTGGGCTGTCGAATCCATGCGTCACCTGTGACAGCAGTTCGTCGCTTATGTATGACCCCCTAGGGCTGTCTGGGCTGTAGAATCCACGCGTCGCCCGTGACAGCAGTTCGTCGATGATTTGTGACTCCGTAGAGGCTGTCTGGGCTGTTGAATCCACGCGTCACACGTGACAGCAGTTTGCTGATTATTTATGAGTCCATAGGGGCTGTTTGGGCTGTCGAATCCATGTTTCACCCGTGACAGCAGTTCACTGACTAATGCTGAATTCCTAGGGGCTATGTGGGCTCTCGAATCCATGCGTCACCCGTGACAGCAGTTCGTTGATGATTTTTGAGACCCTAGGGGGTTGTGTGGGCTGTCGATTCCACGCGTCACCGGTGACAGCAATTCGTTGTTGATTTCTTAATCCCTAGTGGCTTTGTGGGCTGTCGAATCCACGCGTCACCCTTGACAGCAGTTCGTTGGTCATTTCTGAGTCCCAAGGGCTGTGTGGGCTGTCGAATCCACGCGTCACCCGTGACAGCAATTTGTCGATGATTGGTGACTCCATTGGGGGCTGTCTGGGCTGTGGAATCCACGCGAGACACGTGACAGCAGTTTGTCGATGATTTCTGAGTCCCTAAGGCGGTGGGGGCTGTCGATTCGATGCTTCACCGGTGACAGTAGTTCGTTGATGATTTCTTAGTCCCTAGTGGCTATTTTGGCTATCAAATCGGCACGTCACCCGTGACAGCAGTTCGTTGATGTTTTCTTAATCCCTAGGGGTTGTCTGGTCTGTCGAATCCACGCGTCCCAGTGACAGCAATTCGGTGGTCATTTCTGAGTCCCTAGGGGTGTGTAGGCTGTCGATTCCACGCGGCATCGGTGACAGCAGTTTGATGATGATTTCTAAGTCCCTAGGGGCTGTTTGGGCTGTCGAATCCACGCGTTGCCCGTGACAGCAGTTCGTTGGTCATTTCAGAGTCCCAAGGGGCTGTGTGGGCTGTCGAATCCACGCGTCACCCGTGACAGCAGTTCGTTGATGATTTTTGAGACCCTAGAGGGTTGTGTTGGCTGTCGATTCCACACGTCACCGGTGACAGCAATTCGTTGTTGATTTCTTAATCCTTAGTGGCTTTGTGGGCTGTCGAATCCACGGGTTACCCTTGCCAGCAGTTCGTTGGTCATTTCTGAGTCCCAGGGGCTGTGTGGGCTGTCGAATCCACGCGTCACCCGTGACAGCAATTCGTCGATGATTGGTGACTCCATTGGGGGCTGTCTGGGCTGTTGAATCCACGCGTCACACGTGACAGCAGTTTGCTGATTATTTATGAGTCCCTAGGGCTGTTTGGGCTGTCGAATCCACGCTTCACCCGTGACAGCAGTTCACTGACTAATGTTGAATTACTAAGGGCTGTGTGGGCTCTCGAATCCATTCGTCACCCGTGACAGCAGTTCGTTGATGATTTTTAAGACCCTAGGGGGTTGTGTGGGCTGTCGATTCCACGCGTCACCGGTGACAGCAATTCCTTGTTGATTTCTTAATCCCTAGTGGCTTTGTGGGCTGTCAAATCCACACGTCACCCTTGACAGCAGTTCGTTGGTCATTTCTGAGTCCCAGGGGCTGTGTGGGCTGTCGAATCCACGTGTCACCCGTGACAGCAATTTGTCGATGATTGGTGACTCCATTGGGGGCTGTCTGGGCTGTGGAATCCACGCGAGACACGTGACAGCAGTTTGTCGATGATTTCTGAGTCCCTAAGGCGGTGGGGGCTGTCGATTCCGTTGATGATTGCTGAGTTCCTAGGGGGCTGTGTGGGCTGTCGATTCGACGCTTCACCGGTGACAGTAGTTCGTTGATGATTTCTTAGTCCCTAGGGGCTATCTGGGCTGTCAAATCCACGCGTCACCCGTGACAGCAGTTCGTTGATGATTTCTTAATCCCTAGGGGTTGTCTGGTCTGTCGAATCCACGCGTCACCCGTGACAGCAGTTCGGTGGTCATTTCTGTGTCCCTAGGGGCTGTGTGGGCTCTCAATTCCATGCGTCACCGGTGACACCAGTTCGTTGATGATTTCTTAATCCCTACAGGCTGTCTGGCCTGTCGAATCCACGCGTCCCCATTGATAGAAATTCGATGGTCATTTCTGAGTCCCTAGGGGTCTGTGGGCTGTCGATTCCACGCGGCATCGGTGACAGCAGTTCGATGATGATTTCTAAGTCCCTAGGGGCTGTTTGGGCTGTCGAATCCACGCATCGCCCGTGACAGCAGTTCGTTGGTCATTTCTGAGTCCCTAGGGGCTGTGTGGGCTGTGGAATCCATGCGTCACCCGTGACAGCTGTTCGCTGATTATTTATGGGTCCCTAGGGGCTGTTTGGGCTGTCGAATCCAGGCGTCACCGGTGATAGAAGTTCGGTGATGCTTTCTGAATCCCTAGGGGGCTGTGTGGGCTGTTGATTACACGCGTCACCGGTGACAGCAGTTCGTTGATGATTTCTTAATCCCTATCGGCTGTCTGGGTTGTCGAATCCACGCGTCACCCGTGACAGTAGTTTGTTGATGATTGGTGACTCCGTAGGGGTCTGTCTCGGCTGTAGAATCCACGCGTCACCTTTGACAGCAGTTCGTTGATGAGTTCTTAATCCCTATGGGCTGTCTGGGCTGTCGAATCCACGCGTCACCCGTGACAGCAGTTTGTTGATGATTGGTGACTCCGTAGGGGTCTGTCTCGGCTGTAGAATCCACGCGTCACCTTTGACAGCAGTTCGTTGATGATTTCTTAATCCCTATGGGCTGTCTGGGCTGTCGAATCCACGCGTCACCCGTGACAGCAGTTTGTTGATGATTTGTGACTCCGTAGGGGGCTGTCTCGGCTGTCGAATCCACGCGTCACCTTTGACAGCAGTTCGTTGGTCATTTCTGAGTCCCTAGGGGCTGTGGAATCCATGCGTCACCCGTGACAGCTGTTCGCTGATTATTTATGGGTCCCTAGGGGCTGTTTGGGCTGTCGAATCCAGGCGTCGCCGGTGATAGAAGTTCGGTGATGCTTTCTGAATCCCTAGGGGGCTGTGTGGGCTGTTGATTCCACGCGTCACCGGTGACAGCAGTTCGTTGATGATTTCTTAATCCCTATCGGCTGTCTGGGTTGTCGAATCCATGCGTCACCCGTGACAGCAGTTCGTGTGGGTTGTCGAATCCACGCGTCAACCGTGATAGCAGTTCGTTGATGATTTCTAACTCCCTAGGGGCTGTCTAGGCTGTCCAATCCACGCATCACCCGTGACAGTAGTTCGTTGATGATTTGTGACTCCGTAGGGGGCTGTCTCGGCTGTAGAATCCACGCGTCGCCCTTGACAGCAGTTCGTTGATGATTTCTTTATCCCTAGGGGCTGTCTGGGCTGTCGAATCCACGCGTCACCCGTGACAGCAGTTCGTTGATGATTTTTGGGACCCTAGGGGCTATCTTGGCTGTCGAATCTACGCCTCACCCGTGACAGCAGTTCGGTGGTCATTTCTTAGTCCTTTGGGCTGCGTGGGCTGTCGAATCCACGCGTCACCGGTGACAGCACTTCGTTGTTGATTTCTTAATCCCTAGGGGCTGTGTGGGCTGTCGAATCCACGCGTCACCCTTGACAGCAGTTCCTTGGTCATTTCTGAGTCCCAGGGGCTGTGTGGGCTATCGAATCCACGCGTCACCTGTGACAGCAATTCATCGATGATTGGTGACTCCATTGGGGGTTGTCTGGGCTTTTGAATCCACGCGAGACACGTGACAACAGTTTGTCGATGATTTCTGAGTCCCTAAGGCGGTGGGGGCTGTCGATTCCGTTGATGATTGCTGAGTCCCTAGGGGGCTGTGTGGGCTGTCGATTCGACGCTTCACCGGTGACAGTAGTTCATTGATGATTTCTTTATCCCTAGGGGTGTCTGGGCTATCGAATCCACGCTTCACCCGTGACAGCAGTTCGTTGATGATTTCTTACTCCCTAGGGGCTGTCTGGGCTGCCGAATCCACGCGTCACACGTGACAGCAGTTTGTTGATGATTCGTGACTCCGTAGGGGGGCTGTCTGGGCTGTCGAATCCACGCGTCACCTTTGATAGCAGTTCGGTGGTCATTTCTGAGTCCCTAGGGGTTGTGTGGGCTGTGGATTCGACGCTTCACCGGTGACAGCAGTTCGTTGATGATTTTTGGGACCCTAGGGGCTATCTTGGCTGTCGAATCTACGCTTCACACGTGACAGCAGTTTGCTGATTATTTATGAGTCCATAGGGCAGTGGGGGCTGTCGATTCCGTTGATGATTGCTGAGTCCTTAGGGGGTTGTGTGGGCTGTCGATTCGACGCTTCACCGGTGACAGCAGTTCGTTGATGATTTCTTAGTCCCTAGGGGCTATCTTGGCTGTCGAATCCACGCTTCACCCGTGACAGCAGTTCACTATTTAATGCTGAGTCCCTAGGGGCTGTGTGGGCTCTCGAATCCATGCGTCACCTGTGACAGCAGTTCGTTGATGATTTTTGAGACCCTAGGGGGTTGTGTGGCCTATCGATTCCACGCGTCCCCGGTGACAGCAATTCGTTGTTGATTTCTTAATCCCTAGTGGCTTTGTGGGCTGTCGAATCCACACTTCACCCGTGACAACAGTTCGTTGATGATTTTTGAGACCCTAGGGGGTTGTGTGGGCTATCGATTCCACGCGTCCCCGGTGACAGCAATTCGTTGTTGATTTCTTAATCCCTAGTGGCTTTGTGGGCTGTCGAATCCACACTTCACCCGTGACAACAGTTCGTTGATGATTTTTGAGACCCTAGGGGGTTGTGTGGGCTATCGATTCCACGCGTCCCCGGTGACAGCAATTCGTTGTTGATTTCTTAATCCCTAGTGGCTTTGTGGGCTGTCGAATCCACACTTCACCCGTGACAACAGTTCGTTGCTCATTTCTGAATCACATGGGCTGTGTGGGCTGTCGAATCCACGCGTCACCCGTGACAGCAATTCGTCGATGATTGGTGACTCCATTGGGGGCTGTCTGGGCTGTTGAATCCACGCGTCACACGTGACAGCAGTTTGCTGATTATTTATGAGTCCCTATGTGCTCTTTGGGCTGTCGAATCCACGCTTCACCCGTGACAGCAGTTCACTGATTAATGCTGAGTCCCTAGGGGCTGTGTGGGCTCTCGAATCCACGCGTTACCCGTGACAGCAGTTCGTCGCTAATTTGTGACTCCGTAGGGGGCTGTCTCGGCTGTCGAATCCACGCGTCACCGGTGACAGCAGTTCCTTGATGATTTCTTAATCCCTAGGGGCTGTCTGGTCTGTCGAATCCACGCGTCACCCGTGACAGCAGTTCGGTGGTCATTTCTGTGTCCCTAGGGGTTGTGTGGGCTGTCGAATCCGCGCATCACCCGTGACAGCAGCTCGTTGGTCATTTCTTAGTCCCTTGGGCTGTCGAATCCACGTGTCACCGGTGACAGCACTTCGTTGTTGATTTCTTAATCCCTAGGGGCTGTGTGGGCTGTCGAATCCACGCGTCACCCGTGACAGCAGTTCGTTGGTCATTTCTTAGTCCTTTGGGCTGCGTGGGCTGTCGCATCCACGCGTCACCCGTCACTGCAGTTCGTCGCTGATTTCTGAGTTCCTAGGGGCTGACTGGGCTGTCGAATCCACGCGTCACCTTTGACAGCAGTTCGGTGGTCATTTCTGAGTCCCTAGGGGTTGTGTGGGCTGTGGATTCGACGCTTCACCGGTGATAGCAGTTCGTTGATGATTTTTGGGACCTTAGGGGCTATCTTGGCTGTCGAATCTACGCTTCACATGTGACAGCAGTTTGCTGATTATTTATGAGTCCCTAGGGCAGTGGGGGCTGTCGATTCTGTTGATGATTGCTGAGTCCTTAGGGGGTTGTGTGGGCTGTCGATTCGACGCTTCACCGGTGACAGCAGTTCGTTGATGATTTCTTAGTCCCTAGGGGCTATCTTGGCTGTCGAATCCACGCTTCACCCGTGACAGCAGTTAACTATTTAATGCTGAGTCCCTAGGGGCTGTCTGGTCTGTCGAATCCACGCGTCACCCGTGACAGCAGTTCTTTGGTCATTTCTAAGTCCAGAGGCTGTGTGGCCTGTTGAATCCACGCGTTACCCGGGACAGCAGTTGGTCGATGATTTGTGACTCCGTTGGGGGCTGTCTGGGCTGTCGAATCCACTCGTCACACGTGACAGCAATTTGTTGATGATTTCTGAGTTCCTAGGGCAGTGGGGTCTATCGATTCCGTTGATGATTGCTTAGTCCCTAGGGGCTGTGTGGGCTCACAATTCCAGGCGTCACCGGTGACAGCAGTTCGTTGATGATTTCTTAATCCCTAGGGGCTGTCTGGTCTGTCGAATCCACGCGTCACCCGTGACAGCAGCTCG